>CEQV01006488.1_pt1 | contig 13702 bp, 4 predicted proteins | sample 530971 | NCBI WGS metagenome assembly CEQV01 (sample SAMEA2621173, study PRJEB7988) | marine metagenome | biome: marine biome (ENVO:00000447); feature: deep chlorophyll maximum layer (ENVO:xxxxxxxx); material: "saline water (ENVO:00002010), including plankton (ENVO:xxxxxxxx)" | depth 100 m
TCGCCCATGGGACTGGTTTGATGCAGAGATTGGCGAGGTTAGTGCAGGGAAAAAGAAAGCACAGGCCGCCGAAATGCTTTCGTATATCAATGACGGAAACATGATGTCTGCAGGGCATGTGGGTTCAGGCTCTGAAGTCCAGTCTTGGTATAGCGACAAGCAAAGTGATCGTTTTTACACCTTTGCTTTTTGGCTTGAGGAGATGGATCGCAGGCTGACACATGACAACAAAACAGCCCTCTCAGAATACGAAGACATCATGAAGATGACAGAGAGGGGTGTAGAGCCTTCTGGGGGAAGGGGTCAGGTTGATGAGCTTAGAAGTAACTACGAGCGAAACTATGCTGCGCTAAGCTCTTTCAATCTACTTAAAAAAGCCTTTATTAGGTATTTTAAAACCCCTGAAACAATCGGTATAAATATTCGTGCGCGTGTTCGTGGGGAGCCGATGGGGCATGATTACGACAGCGCGGACGCTAAAAGTAGTTTTCGAAGCAGTGAAGAGCCGTCTAACTTTACAGGCGTTCTTGAGGGTGATTCCTATACGCTGTATCCGGTTTTTAAAGCACCTAAAACTCCGGGTCGGTTTCCAAACTACGAGGGCAGAATTCTGCCAGCCGGTGTGATGTCTGGGGGCGGCGGTCCTGGTGGTCTTTACCTTTCCCGATGGGGTATTGATGGCGCTCCGAAATTCGTTGCCGACCAGTACATGGAAGGAAGAAAAGCCCAGGTCGGCGCGGCTCTGCAGGACTTTTACGGGGAGCAATCGGGCTTTGACGAGTTCGCAAGAATTAACGAAATCGGCAATAAGATAGTAGGCTCTCTTCTCAAGGCGCAGCCCGAGTTTCATGATGTTGCTCTCGATGACTACCGAAGGAGTCTCGGCATTCTGGGAAGCAGCGCCGCATTGGGGCACTCGCTTTCCTTTGACCGCCGGGCTCTTGGCAGCGACGGGGAGTTGCGAAGATATGGCGCTTACAGGACTCCAGAGCTTGGAATGTATGGTGCCGCTGATGCTGAAGATGTAGCCGTTGGCGACTACACATACATTGGTGAACCGTGGGAAGCAGACGTGGATGCGATTCTTCCCGAGATAATGAACTTAACCGTTACTGAGGCTACCGTTCTTGTGCGAGGCATTAGGGCTGTTGCTCAGTCTTGGGAAAACCAGGGCGCTAGGCGAAGGTTAAATATTGACGGCCAACCGAATGCCCAGAAAGAAATCAACAAAATGTTCCAAAATGCTTATCTTTGGGATTCTGCTACACTTACCCACATTGCAGACATTATCGAACTTGAAAGAATGAATCATGTTCGGTTAGGTCACGTTCAGTATTAGTCTTGGAGAGATAGTGTCAAACGGGAACGACGACGACATTCTTCTGGAGGGAATGACTGGGTTTGCTGAAGAGCCTGTTCTTGGCGGCGGAGTTTACCGTGGAGAGCTTGATCTTACGGGTGAATTAGACACCTCTCCTGCAGAAATGTTCGAGGATGTTGATGTTGTCGGGTCTATTAGGGACTTTGAAGAAACTTACAGCAAAGCTGCAACACCCGTTACCTATATCGAACAAGAGCAAATAAACGATCAGCTTAGAGAAGCTATTGAAATGCAGCTAAGGTCTACCCGGCCTGGGCACGAAGATGACTGGTACAAAGAGCGGGTCGAGAAAAGAATTCATGACCTAAGCTTCGTCCATGCCAACTATGCTCCTGATCCTCCTGAGCTTCCAAGTGTTAGCTTTCTAAAGAACCTATACCAACAATACCCAGAGCAACTCAGGTCAACGTATCGACCAGATAGCTCGGTTGGTCGTGTTGTTTCCGCTATCAGCACCGACAAAACAGATGAACAAATCCAAGAACTGATTGACAAAACAACAGTCAGTGAATGGCCGAGCGAGTTTACCTGGGGTGGCGGTTTCGTCAACGCTATGCAGAGGGGCCTTAGCCGAAGGGTTATCGAGGTCGAGGCTGGCGCTGATAAGCCTGGAAGCGAGATGCGGTGGGAGCACGGTCGGAAAGTATCCAGAGAATACGAAGCCATAATGGATGACCAGGGCTGGGGGGCCGGTGTAGCCAGGATGTGGGCAAACGGTCCCAGCATGGATGAAAACGACGCCTATCGTGCGGGCCTGTTTCTCGATGAAGACGAGGCAACCGCACGAGAACTGGTTGTTTCGACGGGTCTTGGTATGACTTTTGGCGCTATGGTTAGGAGCAAGCTTGGGTACTTGCTTCCTAGGGCTGGCGTTTGGGGTAGACGCACTTTTGGCTTGAGGGGTGCCGTAAAAGGGGCGACAGCAGGATCTTCGGGCGGCCCTATCGGAATGACTATTGGCGCTGTTATTGGCGGTTTTGTTGGATACGGCGCTGGAAAGGTCTGGGGAAAAGTGGACGCTGAAGAGTTCTTCAAGCCCGTTCCTGCTTTCCCTCAAGACGAAGATGATGACGGGTGGTTCTTTGCCCTTCCAAAAGGCCTGGTAGATCTGTCTACAAGAACTCTTGTATTGACCGGCTTGGCGGACTCCGCTGTTGTTCCGATTATGGCCTCCAGCAATGAAGAGGCAGATCGCATGAGAGACATTATCGCGATGTCTCGGCCAAGCGAAGCATGGGAGTCTCTTGTTCATGAATATCGAACAGCCCGCGACTCTGGAAGGACAAGCGAGGAGCTAAGAGAAGAACTTAGGCCCCTCATGGGCGGCATGGTTAGAAACGTTGCGTGGGCCGATCTTCCCGACGCCGCACGCCATGCTGATAACCTCGACTTAGAAACCGCGATTGAATATGCGACAGCCAACAAAGACGTTGGAGATATCAACGCTCCTAAGTTTACCTTTCAATACTTTGTTGGTTTAGCTAATGAAGGAAATACCGGCAAAAAGGGTCTTCAAAGGGTCCTCCACAGCCTTCCTATTGGTCAGATTCTAAACCATGTCCCGCAGATTATTGTTGGTGACGAAAGCCGTCCTGGTTCGATTCCTTCCGTTGATACCTTCATTGACGGCGTCATGGTTGCGGCAAGAGACACTGAAGAAGCTTACGCGCTGACCGGAACGGACACAACTCGGGATCTTGCTACCGGCTTCGCCGAGTTGATGCTTGAAAGAAGAGAAGTGGGCGGCACGACTCGCTATGTGGAGAATACTCCTGGTAAGCTCTTTCGAGTTCTGTCTTCAGTCCCCGAGCTGTACATGGAGATGCGGCTTCCGTTCGACATCCCGCTAACGCCCGCGTCTCGTGACGCAAGGTACAACCTTGGTATTCGAGATCCTGATGTCGGATATTGGGCCAATTTCTTTTCTAATGTTGAGACGGGGGAGATGGGGCTTGCTCGCCATGTGACCGACGAGATGATTTCTCGTGGTGTTGACAGGCAGTCTTGGCAATACAGGGGAATCGCTACCGGCGGTGTAATGGCCGACTGGCTGGTGTACTGGGAGCGCCCAATTATTTCTGGAATCGGGATGCCCACAAGGGCTGGATTGCGAGGGTATGGCGCTTGGAAGCAATACAAAGACAATCCTCTACGATTGCAAGCAGTTACCGCCGCCCTTTCTCCGAGGCTTTACGCCTTTAGGAACAAAGTAGATGTTCAAAACACTCAAGCCTGGGCTAATGTTTCCCGGTTTCTTGGTGAGGACACGGGGCTCGAGGGCTTGCAGACCCTCAAGGGAGGGAAGGCTTCAGACGGCTCTGACGTTGTTCTTGGAGTTAGGGAATCCGGCATTGTAGACAGAATGATTGAGGCGATGGAGCAGGGAAAAAGCTTCGAAGACGCAGAGGCTTCTCTCCCCACCTACAGAGACCATGATTGGTATACAGTCCAAAGCCACTTGTTATCTGAAGGAGTGAAGAACGGAGTCATAAAGGGCGACGATGTCTGGGCTGTGGTTCCAAAGCCGATGAGAAGCCAAGTGATTCAGGTCATGGCTGCGGCTGGTATTGAGCCGTCTTCTGCCATTAGGGCTCTGAACCAGTACATCCTTAAGGCGAGAAAGATCAACCTTCATGCCATGGAGAAGCTCCTGACCGAAGGCACTCCAGAGATGATTGCTTTTCGGGGTAGCGATCAGTACAAGAACTTAAGGAATGTCTTGCTTGAAGCCGTTGGTAGCGCTGGCGGAGCAACAGACCATGTAAATATCTCTATGCCAAAGCTCGAGCTTCAGGCTTGGATTGCGGCCCTTGATCCTCAAAGACCCAACATTAAGTCGATGGAGGACTATTTCGATGCTTTGCGTATTGAATTAGAAGGAGCCGGAGGCCCTCCCCCGACTAAAGGTCCCAAAGATCCACCAGTGGGCGGGCCCGAAGATCCACCAGTGGGCGGGCCAGGAAAAGACACATTCGACGATGTTGGCCCAACAGATTCTCCTCGAGATCTTTTGCCTGCTCCGAAATCTTTTGAAGATCAGTGGGAGTTTATTCAGGTTCTCGAATCTCCCAATGGCGGGTATTGGAAAAGGAAGGGAGAGGGTCCTGCGGTCACCAGCCCTCTTTCTCACCCAGAGCTTGCTGGAGGAAAGGGCGCAGACGCGATTACTGTGTTCAGGCATTCTCCAGTTCTTGGGGAAACACCTGCGGCTGCCGGTGACTGGGTGGGCGCAAGGATTAAGCCCACGGGAGTATGGGGAGATCACTTTAATCCGATAATGCACGCATCCAGGGGTGCGGACCACCCGGCGCTAACCCTTTACAGCGCTATTGATGGAAATACTTACAAGTTCACCATTGCCGCTACCAGCAGGGCGTCGCAGTCAAAGATAGGTGACGTTCCTGAGATGTATAGGACTTTGGTGGCAGAGTCTTTGGCTGAGTTCAAGCAGCATTTGGATTCTAATCCAGATGCTGAGTACGTCTTTATTCCACAAAAATCCAAGATGAAGATTGCTTATAAGCCATCGGGACAAATAGCTTTTCGCGACCAGGGTTACCCTGAAAAGACCTTCTCGTTCTACAAGAAGTGGGCAAGAGATCTTGGTCTTGAAGAAACGACAGCCTGGTATTACCCGGAAAAAGGGAGCTACCGCGAAACTAAAGCGTTTCGTATTCCGTCCAAAAAGCTTGAGAAAATGCAGGAGCAGGCTGCGCTTGCAGCAAAAGATCCAAGCGTAATTCCTCCGTCTGCTGTTCTTGAGCATCCAAAGCATTGGTCGAAAAAGAAAGTAGACTTCATTGAGTCTTGGAGGAAGTGGGCAAAAGAGAGCGGAATGGACCCGCTGATTTCGAAAGTTTCCGAAACATTCATGCAGATCCTTCCGAATCGGGCGTTTGAATATCACAACCTTTATTTTCACCCGACCAGTAGACACCTTTATGGCTCACAAGCATCTGCCAGAGGAAGCGGTATAGACAGCGGCATCCCTTACGCAGTGAAGCTGTACTTTACGTCGAAAGCAATCAAATACGACCCAGAAACTTCTCCTTTGGCAAAGATGACGAAAGAGGAGATCGCTGAGGATGCACGAAAGTCCTTCCAGGCTTGGAAAGACGACAAGCTAGCAAAACGGAGGAAAGAAAAAGGTCTTGATCCGCCAGGATCAGATGACTATCTTGCTGCCAATTCAGATCTTAGGGCGATTGAGATTAATGAAATCATAGAAGTGCTCGGCCCTCATGTTGCCGAAATAAGCCGAAGAATGTCGGAAAGGAGAGAATCTGGCGCGAGAGTGCCGGTTGAAGATGATCCTCATTGGCAGATTGACACTGACCACGCAAAATACTGGGGCGTATCAAATGCTGGAGAATGGGTTGAGAACCAAGTTCTCCAAACCGGCGTCGCCGCCAAAACGACTGATGTTGGCTATAATCCTACACTTATAAGAAGGGCTGTAAGGCGAGCAAGCGACGCAATTGCGCAGAGCGAATACAGCCTAATCAAGGTAGCGCATACGTTTGTACACGAGATGACGCATGTCCTTCACTACTCAGTTCTTTCAGAGAAGGAACTGAAGGCCCTCAGGAGAGCATACGTTCGTGAACGAGATGCGGGGTTTCCAAATTGGAGAAGAGCTAGAGATTTTAAGAAGGATTTGAAAACAGAAAGCGCTTTCGGTGAATGGCTTGCAGACACTGTTTCAGATTATTGGATTACCGGAAACGCAAGCAGGCACGGTTTGTTTACCAAGGAAGAGGCGGGGCTTCTTCAATCAGCCATCAGAAGAATGGCTCACTGGTTCAAACAACTATTTGGTTGGAGGAGCCAGACCATTCGGGGAACGGCACCTCTCGATACGTTCCCAGAGGAGATCATCGATCTTCTTGAAAGGCTTACAAAACAGGCGCTTGAAGGCGAAGAAGCTAAAGCGGGATGGGTTGATGAAACGGTAGAAATTAGACCAAAATCAGAGCTTCGTAGCTGGTACTCAGAAGACCTTGGGCCTGTTGCGTCTACGCGCCGTACAGGCCCTCCGCGCCGTGGAAACGAGATTCCTCGTAAGGATTGGGACGAAAACTGGCAAGACAAGCCCGCGATAGAATCTGCGCGGTGGTTGAGAGATCAAGTAGATAACGATCTTCAAAAAGCAGTATTAGACAAAGTCATAGAAAGCCTGGACGAAACAGGCACAGATCCAAGAAGCACGTCCGTAAAGACGTACTTGTCAGACCTCCCTGGATTATCTGGTCGGTATCATCCCGACAGGGGTTGGGTTTTGCTCGACCCGGCTCGGTCATCTTGGCAAGAAGGTGGCATGGTTCAGGTGGCAATCCATGAATTAGTGCATGCGGCTACTGTGGGTAAGATTGAAATCTACCCGGACTCGATCCAGGTGAAGAGGCTGGACCGTCTCTTTGATGAGGCTAGGTCACAGGTTTTTACTCCTGCTCACAAGACACGTTCTTATGGGTGGAATGACCGGCTGGAGTTTATTGCGGAGGGTCTTTCAAATCCTAAGTTTCAGGATGAGCTTCGCTCTATCAAAATCAGCGATGAGCTTGCTTCAGAGCTTGGGATTGCAGATCCAAATCTCTGGGAGGGCTTGGTCGCTATTATTAGACAACTCTTGGGTCTAGGCGAAAACGACCAGTCAGCACTCTCAGGTCTTCTGAAGGTCACAGACGACATCGCCCGTATGGACATTGAGCCGAAGCGCTCTATGAGCTGGATGGATAGGTCTAAATACGAGCCTCCGCCACCCGCAAGGATGGAAGAGATTCTTGACACGATCTTAGACGAAAAGTCAGCACAACAGGCGGCCACTGCTAACGCCCCTCTTTGGGTAAGATCTATTCAAGAAATGCCAGAAGAGAGGGCGCTTGACGCAGCCGAAAGCATTGCTGCGAACTACGCTCCTGTTGGCTCAAAAGAGTACGAAGGCATTGTTTCATACATTGTGACAGGGGGACGAGAGGGAAGGCTGAACAGAAAAATCTTGGCTGACTTTGAACCAGGAACCCCAGCATCGACTCCATCAACAGGGCCGACTCCAAGGTGGCGAGTGTTTTACGACACAAAGGTTGAGGGTAAAGACGGAACTACCAAGCTTGTTTCTTCTGCAGAGGTTTGGAATAGCGCTGACGCAGACGCGCTGTACCACATAATGAAGAGCGGCAACATCTTTATGATCTTCAACAACGGCGGAAAGCTTCTGCGCCGATTCCTTGGCTCAAGAGACTACCGTCACTTGGTTAGAGAGCTTGATACCAAGGGGGGCCGAGACAGGCTGTCTCCAGATGGAGAGCGTGCAGCCAAGAAAGCATTCAAGGCATACATTGAAACAGGCAAGGCAAGCGGCCCACTACTGCCGCTGTTTGATCAGTTGTACCTGAATCTCCAATCGTACTGGCTACGCCTGTCTAAAGACAGGTCCATTATCGCATCCCCTGAAATTCGAGGATGGTTTGATGAATGGCTTGCCCCAGACTTAAACCTAAGACCCCTTGCTGCTGAGATTACGGAAAGAGTTTTGACCAGATTCAAGCAGGTCAGAATTGCAGAGCCCGAAGATCTTCTGAAAAGATTGGAAGAGGGCATGGTCGGCCTTATGGGCCGAAAAGAAGAGTTTTGGCGCGTTCCTTTAGATACGCCAACTGTCAGAAACGCTCTTGGCATTACTGACTACACCAAAGAAATGGATGTCGTTGACGCCTTTTCTAGGGCTGTTGGGTATGTGGCTGGTGAGCACGCCAGGATTATGTCTGGCGCTGAGAAGATGTTTGACCTGACCACCCGAAGCCACGTTCCTGCAAGCCGGGTAAAGGCTATCCACAGGGATGCGAATCGTCGCGTTTACCAAGTACTTAATGGAAAGGTCGAGCACGGAACAGGAACAGGAAAGCTTGAAGGAAAGGTGGTCGCAGTTCTTTCTCCGGCACAAGCTGCATCCTTTAGGGTCTTTCTAAGATCTCTTAGTGCTGAGGCTCTTGGTAATATCCTTCCAATCCACCTTCTTGATGAATCTACTGACCTTACCCAAATATCGCTTGCTGACATGAACACCATCATGGAAGTCGTCATTGATATTGAGGCGGGTGTGGCGGCTTCAAGAACGCACTACTCTGAGCGCATTTCGCCAACCCTCGCTGTTGCGATGTGGAACGGCCTTAAGCAAATGTCGATCAACTCTGAGAAATACTCCGACCTAATGAAGTCAGTATCAGGTGGAATCCGGTCTCGATTCTCAGAGGCTTCCGATCTTGAAGATCTTGGTCCGTTCCAGCGACAAGTAGTAGAGATGACAACCAGAGAGTTGGGCGGCATTCCAAACGAAATGCTCAGGTGGCTTATTGAGTTCAGGAAAGGGAACAAAGACGCTACTCTTCATGAAATGTATCTGGCAATGAAGAACCAGCTAGAAGCTCCAGTCAAAGTAGAGCTTGTTGAAAAGATTATGGGAAGGCCAGCCACGCCAACAGACAAGGGCTCTAAAGGCTGGCTTGTAGAACTGGAAAGGTTCCACGGCTCACTGGAGGCCGACCCAGAAGGGCCCCCTCTTGCGGCTAGCAGGCGAAGGGATGCTCTTTTAGGCAGGGTAGACGATGAGGTTCAGTATGAAGATCCTACTGGCGGCGACATAGCAGGGTCATTCTTGGACCATGTATTGGAGAACCTTTCAGATCTTCAAAGCATGATGGAGCAAGAAAAGCTGTCTCACCCGGTATACGGGCGGCTTGCAGAGGAGGATCATCATTCCCTGCAGATCCTTCAAACCTACAAAGACAAGCTTAAGAAGTTTAGAGAGGGTCAGGAGAAAGGCGCTCCGAGAGAATCCTTGGATAAGATCTTGTCCGAAGAAGACTTTTCTGCAGTCGAGGACGCCCTTTATTACGTTCTCGACAGAATCAGAAGGCAGAAAGACAGGATCAGCCAGAGGGCTGTAAAGATTGGTCGCGCTCTTTCTGGTGACACTGACTTTGCCGATTCTATCTTCATGAAGAGTTCTGATGTTCAGGGCGAGTACTACGTCATGTTTTATGAAGGCAGATGGCTTGAGATGTTCGAAGCCTTTGGCACAAGAACAGGCATGGCCACTGGCTTCGAAAAGACCAGAGGTAAGGCCCCAGAAATAGACCCCGGCACCGCGCTTGTTCATATGATTGCAACGCTTAGGGCTGATGAGATTCTCGAGGGCCTTGCCGGAGTGATGGCCAAGTATGGTATCGCGAAAGATGTTCGAGAGCTTACTTCTAACTACTCTGCTGCAAGAGCCATTGAAGGGCAGTACAGCGGAATAAACAGGGATCTGTTTCACGGTCGGATTCAGTATTACATCGACGGAATACTGTCTTTCCAAATGAGCGCCAAGAGATACCCCTATGCTCCAATGTACACTGCAAAGGCGGGGGATACCCTTGAGAGTATTGCTAAATCTCATGGTGTGACAGCTAAGCAGCTCGCCATGTGGAACGGCCTTGCTGTTACGGATCCCTTGGTGGCCGGGCAAGCAATAAGAACAGCCGACCATAAGATGCTTTTAGAGCAGCCTCGCGCTCCTTTTACCGAAAAGCTTGCCCCTGTTCTTCCCACAAGAGAAACAAGAAGAGCGAAAGAACGTGGAGCGCCGGAAGACTTTTACGGCAATGTCCACGATCTTGAGGCTTATACACAAGCGGTAGACATTATCCATAACTGGGGCTTTAAAACAGCTAAGGAAGGGTTTGAGCTAAGAACGTTGCCGGATGGCAGTAGGGTCTTTGCCCCGAATTCGGTTTGGAAGCATCTTGATAATGCGCTCGATAGGGCCACGGGCGCTGGCACTGCGCGTGGGGTTGTTGCTCACAGGGTTGATCCTGCTCCGCTTGGTGTGACCGACTACAAATGGTCACCTGATGCCGAACGAAAGATGGCTCTTGGTAGGGCTGTTGATTCGCTTCAAAATATGTTCCCCTCCACCTTTGCCAGAATCAAGATGGGAGTGACGACAGGAATCGTTCTTCCGAACCCCGCTTATTTCACTGGTGTTTTCTTGGGAGCAGGGTTTCAGGCAATGCAAGGCGTTGGTCCTGTTGGGTTCTTTAAGATGATGAGAAACCCAAAACAGACTGGTGCGGTGATTGCAAGGCTCTGGAAAGAGGGATCTTTTGCGCCAGATGCTCCCCCAATTGTTTCAAAGAACGGTCAGATTTACACCGTTGAAATGCTTGCGCAGCTTGCAGAAGCTCACGGGTTGAAATCCAGCTTCATTCATGCTGAGACGATGAAGGCGATTGCGTCGGATATTCGTGAGTTCCATCCTGGCTTTTGGAACAAGATGAGAGTTGGTCGGTGGGCAAAGAACTGGCAGAAGACACTTATCGAAAGCGCCACCGCACTGGATAACTATTGGCGTGTTTCAGTCTTTATTCATGAAATAAGAATGGGTAAGTCCCCTGCTGCTGCTGCCGAAAAAGCCCGGCTTGTTGGTTACGACTACGCGGCTCTCACCAAGTGGGAGAAGAAGTTCGCCAGAAATACGATCATGTTCTACTCGTACATGCGCAAGAACATGGATCTGTTCTGGGACACGCTTCTAACAAACCCGGAACGGCTGATCGGTCAAATGCGGCTCTTGAGAGGGATCCATACGGTCTGGTTGGATGACGACCCTCAGATTGTATTGAAGGACTATCTTCACGGAAGGCTGCCTACTTATTTCAAAGAGACCACAATAAATACGCATAAGTACAGCCAATGGATGTTCATCTCACCTCCCCTCCCCATGATGGACGCGCTCAACATTTATATCGACATATACGATCTGATTGCGTTTAGAGACGAAGAGGCGATGCGAGGGCTTGCCACAAGATCCGCTCCTTGGGTGCAAGCACCATTTGTTATGGCAACAGGAAAAGACATTTTCTGGGACAAAGAGCTAAACGAATACAACAAGATTCCGTCATGGTTGATGGAGATGGATCTTGCTTTGACGGGCGGCGGCCTCATGTATGGAGTATTCGGCGCACAAAGAAGGCCCCATAGCGATCTTAGCAGGGCAGACATTTCGGGAGAATCTGAACGCGGCTGGTATCACGCAAGGAACGGTAGGGCCTGGTGGATCTGGCGAAACCTTCTGCAGTTTCCTGGCGCTGGCCGATCTATGGACACCATTTCATATATGGACCGAGCGAACCTTGGGGCTGTCGAGGCTTCCGTCCGTACCGCCCGTTGGGCCAGGAGGACTGGGGCGGAAAGCGGTTGGTGGTCTGGGGTGCCAGAAATGGGCGAAGGAGACACCATGGGGCCAAGAACCGGCCTTGCGTGGAAAGACGAGTTGGCTGGTCTGTTTGGGTTCAAGCCTATTCATGTTCCTCAAAGATCACACCAAACGGCTGTTGATAGTATTAGAATGCACAAAAGGAAAAAGCAGGTTTTGGCCCGAGAACGTCTATCAGAAGAAGACTAATATGGAACATGGTCTGCAACGTGCTATTATTTTTTCGATTTCTCATCCCACTTAGGAGATTCTTTCATGTCCCAAATTCCAGAAATGATGGGTGGCCGCACCCTCACTCACGACATCCCCACCACAGGCGACCTTCAGATTGTGGCCGGAAAAGGCCTTAAGCTTTCCGGTCAGACTGCGATGCTGACGGCCCTGGCAGGGGCTACCAACCTTCTCTCATTCAAGGGCGAAGGCATCACTATGGCTGCTACTCATACCTTGTTGGTTACGGGAACCGCTGCTGCAAACCAGACTGTCATCACATCTAACTTTTTGATTGTTGACCCTACTGACAACAGAAACCTGGACCTTCCGGCTGAGGCTCTTTGCACTGGACTTCTCCTGGTCATCTTTAGCGCTGCAACCCCAAGTTCTTCTGAGACAATTACACTTCGTAATGACGGTGGAGACACAATCGCTACGATTGAAGAAGCCGAAGCTTGCTTGGCTTATTGCGACGGAACCACTTGGCGTGGACTTGTTGGCGGCGCAACCTGATTTGTGCTCATCACTCTCTTTAGGAGGCCGTGATGGCTGATCAAGGCTTTATTGTAAACGACGCAGAAGTAACTGCAATCGGCACAGGCTACGCTTCAGGCAAGGCTATTCTTCTTCATGAAGACTCGGCTATGGACGCAAAGTCTAAAGCTATGCCTGGTGCCTGCTACTTGTCTCACATTGAGCTTCAGCTTGATGAAACAAGTTCCACGGTTGCGGAAGTGTCGTGCTTTCTGACCTGGGATTCTTCTGGAGACGATCCAATTACTGCCGAGGCCGCAGGTCTTTCTGTTCATGCTGGCCTTACAGACACTAGCCTTAGGTTAGTGTCTGTGGCCATGGATGTTTGGATTACCGCGCCCGCGACACAAACGTCATCCGGCAAGGTTTATTTGTTTATGAAGTGCGACGCAGGAGCAGTAACTCTTAAAAAAGCCCGCTTATATTGGGTGATTCGGAAAGGTTAGACTATGGGTGGGTTTTTCAATCGGTTTGATGCTACAAGTTCCAGTATTCGAGCAACAGACCTTGAGGTCGATGGAACTACTGTTGTTGTAGATGAGACCAACAATCGGGTTGGTATTGGGACGGCTACTCCGGCAACACAACTGCATGTTTCTAAAGACACTGACGGAGAGTTTGTAGCTCTAAAGCTCACAAACGAGTCGGATGCTAACGATACGACCGGAAAGGTCAGCCTTCAGTTTGATCTTGAAGATACAGGCGGAAATGCTGTTGATTCTGCAAAGCTCTTGGTTTCCAAAGAAGCCGCGTTCACCGCAACAGCTTCTACTCAAGACGCCAAGTTTGAGCTGCAGCTTTCAGAGAACGGAACCCTTGGAACCAAGTTTACTGTCGAGTCGAGCGGAGATGTTGTCATTCCTGGCGACATCGAAATGACGGACAGCAGTGCGATTGTTGACTCCAACAACTCCAAGCTTTTGAAGTTCTGTTCTGTTGGCAGCGCCGTCAACTACGTTGAGGTTGAAAACGCAGCAGACGGTACTGCTCCTGCAATCAGCGTGCTGGGAGACTCAACCAACATCACAATGTCCTTGAAACCCAAGGGAACTGGCGGTGTGAGGATCTTTGGGTCTACTGCCGCAGCAGCGTCTCTTCTTCTCAACGAGGATTCGGACAACGGTACGAACTTTATGAAGTTCCAGGCCGCTGCGAACATCGTGTCTAACCACACCTATACTTGGCCTGCCGCAACGCCTGCTGGGGATAGCATCCTAAAAACCAATAGTGGTGGCGACCTTTCATGGGTTGACGAGGCTCCGCCTCCAAACGACCTCAACTTAAATCTTCACATGCAAGTTTTTTCATAGGATCAC
>CEQV01035677.1_pt1 | contig 13661 bp, 14 predicted proteins | sample 530971 | NCBI WGS metagenome assembly CEQV01 (sample SAMEA2621173, study PRJEB7988) | marine metagenome | biome: marine biome (ENVO:00000447); feature: deep chlorophyll maximum layer (ENVO:xxxxxxxx); material: "saline water (ENVO:00002010), including plankton (ENVO:xxxxxxxx)" | depth 100 m
AACGCCAGTAATTAAAGCTGTCTTATTATTCCGTGTTCGCATTTTCGGTCCCCCTTGCTGTGCCATAGTTTTCCACAAACCAATCGCATGCAGATGACAAAGAGCCCTTAAAATCAGTATACATTTCCGGTCTCCATCCCAAGCTGTGAAGTCTTGAATTATCAGACGGCTTTCTAAGTTGTCCTGCGGGCTTTGTCGTATCCCAAACAATTTCTCCGTTATAACCAAGTCTTGAGGCAATCAGCTGTGCGATATCAAGAATAGCATATTCTCCGGTGTTTCCAATATTAATTGGTTCTGGCTTGTCGTAGTGTTCCATAAGAAATAATAAGATGTTTGCGAGATCCAATGAATAGGTAAACTCCCTCAACGGACTTCCATCACCCCATAATACCACGCGTTGACCATTTTGTTTAGCCAAATACATCTTATGCATTATCGCTGGTATTACGTGAGAATCGTTTAAATCATAATTGTCATTTTCCCCAAACAAGTTGTTTGGCACGGCTGTAACAAAATTACACCCATATTGTTCTCTGTACGCGCGTGACTGGATATCCAGCATTCGTTTCGCATATGCATAAGCATAATTTGATTGATGAGGTGGGCCATTATGAATTTGGTCCTCTGTCAAAGGATAAATAACCTCATTAGGATAGATGCATGTACTCAGCAAAGAGACCACCTTTCTTACCCGAAACCTTCGGGCGCTTTCAAGAACATTCGTATTTATTAATGCATTGTCTCTATAAAAGTCACCTAGCTTTTCCATATTAGCCTTAATTCCGCCAACTTTAGCAGCCAAGTGAATAACATATTTTGGCGCGTGAGTGGCAAACATTATCTCGGCCTCAAAATGGCTTCTAAGGTCATAATCCTTAGAAGAGACAAATATTGCTTCCGGAATGACCCGCTTTAAGGCATGGCCAACCATCCCGCTTCCGCCAGTAACTAAAATTTCATTTTGATTCATTTTTCTTCACCTCACTAATTCGATCCTGCCAAAAAAGCGGCAGTTCTTCTATTTGCTTTTTAATATCGGTACCGGTATTATTATCTTCAAAGCTATATTTTTTTGCATCTGGATTAACGTTTACATAGCCTGAAACGTAATCATCAAATCCATACCTCACCTTTACATTGTTATCAAAGAAGCCTTCTGGTACAAACAAGGGCGGGTGCGTTTCAGGTCTCAACGATGGCTGACCATCGTAATGTGCGCAAATCTCCCTCTTTGGCATCACGCTTATTTGGTCATGTGTTAAAAAGTGATTTCGTAAACACTCAGGTCTTATAATCCTGTGTTCTCCCAAATTCCATGACATAAACCAGTGGCGAAACAGATCAATGTGTACAATTTGAATGCCTGTGTTGTCGCCAAACTTACTACAGATTGTTACTGTATCGTCATCCTCGTCAATTATAGTTCTGGGTTGTTCCGCGCTGTTGTACATGTTGCTGAACCAGTTCCCGGGATAAGGTAGGTGTACGAACTCATCAAAATGAGAATAAAACATTCCAATCAAATTGCGATTTCGACCCTCCAATTCGTTGCCCTTATCTACAAGCTTATCCAGCATACTTAATTCCGATGCAACAATGGGATGATCGTTGTTTGGCGCATAGAAAATCCACCTATCACCCATCGATTGAAGCGTTCGATACGCTTTGATGAAGTGGGGCTGACGATCACTGCGTTCATTCTCAATCAAAGCGTCTGGAAATAGATCTTTAATAAATTTATTGACCTCTTCATACAGGTTTGGATCTTCTAGTTGATACCTAACATAAACATTGGACCAGTTATATTCCGCGTAGCTGGTTAGCGTATACTTGAAAATCTCTAAACGAGGACGCCAACGATAAGAACAATCGGAGTGCCTAAGCAATCCCCATGGCGAACGACCATCATGATGTGCAGAAAGCGGCATGTTGGTCACGAATGTATCAATATATAAAATCATAATTACTCACAGTATTGGCGGAAAGTGTACGATAACCCCATCGCCTTGATGATGGCCCGGGGGTCGGTATAGGCCATTACGAATCAGCACGGTTCTAGGTATTAAACCCTTTTGCCTCGCGTTGTGAAATATCATTTCTTCACCACAAATAGGTACATTGTGTGCGAAATAATAATCTTTTAAATGTGTAAACGTTGAAGCGTATTTATCCATATTCTCCGAAGACGCTATACAAAAGAAGTCTCTTGGCATGCCGCGCGGGCCATGAGGACTAAACCAGCAATACTCAAGATCCATTTCTTCTATTGGCAACCTTTGTTCTATCGCTAAATCAAATCTATACTTGATAACTGCATCGTATTTTACCTTGTTGTGCTTTTCATGCTTTCGCTTTAACTCATTAGCCTTATAAATCGTATACATTTGTCCAAATACATTTATTGGATTAACGCCCGGAAGTTGATTGGTGTATGAAGATAAATTATGCTGAGTTGGCCATGCATCTTGAACCGCTATATTTTCAAATTCATAAGCTACCGGCCTGTAAAGGGAGAGTATCTTTTTCTTCTCTGCCCCTCCTTCATCCCAGCAATGCAAAAAGATATCAACATCTCGATCTTTTATGATGTTTTCACGTAGAAAGGGAAATGTTATATCGTAGCCCGTAGGCTTGCCGGAAACACATAGGGCGATTTTCATAGAAGCTCTCTTTCGCTAATCAAGTTGTAGTACTTGTCACACTTATCATTGTCATGCAGTGGGATTAGTGAAAACAGCATGCTAGCTGTTATTAATTTTACAGCTGCCAAACGTTTAACTCCATACTTGTCTTTTACGTGTTCTTCAAAATATTTTACCATTTCACACATATATCGTTCATTAAAATCTTTTTCCAGCAATATAAAATCGTAACCTATCAAGGACTGGTATATCTTTGCATAATCGTAAAATATATCTCCATATATGGTTTCTTTATCCCCAAGCTTTCCTCGCGGATCTATCAATTTTATACTGTTTGTCGTATCAAGAAGCGCATTTGTAAAAACCGGATCACCATGTATTATGCCCGGAATAGCAAGATCTCGTCGTCGATACTCTGACAACTTCGTGTGTATCTTTTTGTATGTTTGATATGAATCTGAAAACTTACTGTAGTCATATTCGCAATACCTTTTTGATAGTTTTAAGTCGTAATTGTCGTATAAACCTTGGCGCGCCTTAAAAGCTGCCGCCGGCTCTGTATCAAACCCATGAAGCGTGTCGAGAGCCGTAAGAAGGTTTTCTAAATTGTGAATTGTTAACGAGTTGTTAATATACAGATAAGAAAGTGATATTCCATTTATCCGCTCCATAATTAGTTGCTCTTTTTCCACGCTATACATCTTTGGCACCAAACCGGCTAATTCTGATGGCAAGTGTTTATACCAGTAAGCTTCTCCTGCAAGATCACCACGCTTGGTAACCATGTCTCTTGTTTGTTCTATGTTGTGAAATTCGCGGGGCTTAATCTCAGTTTTGTAGAACCCCAACTGCTTTTCCAGAGATAATTTTGGATTTATCGCCAAATCGTCAATATAGCAGCTAGCATAAGGTTTGCCAAAATATATTTCATCATACGGAATTCCATGCTTCTTCAAAGATGCAATCGTTACGTCTCCAATATCAGATACAACTTTTCCCACGTTTCCGTTGTGAGTCCTCATACGTCGAGCAGTGTATAAAATTATTTCATGTCCCATGTTTTTGAGAAATTTAAGAAAACGTATTGGCTCCGGTATTGGTTCACATGTCGAATAATCACCTTCAACTTTGGGATAAGTTAACAGAGTGTTGTCAATATCAAAACAAATTCTTTGTTTGCCTCCATGCTCTATCGCAGAAGCAAACCACTGAAGCTGTATCGGCGTCCCAACACAATAAAAGCTGTCAACCAGATGTCCGGTAATCTTTAAACCGTCTTCTATCATCTTTTTATAAACCCCAGAAATATAGAATTCGTTCTTACTTCTATCTCCGGAATTCAATAACTTTTGACAATACTGCTTCAACAGTTCCCCACTGCTAAAACAATAAGCGCCGGTATTTGCATTGTTTGATATCTTTTCTTTTTCCTTGATATCTGATATCTCATTATCTTGATTCATGGCAATATATGAGTATATTGGCTTATCCTCTGTATCTTCAAAATAAAATATTGCATTTCCCTTCTTTTGTCTATACTTTGCCACTATATTGTCCATGTATATTGTATCGCAATCAACCAACATACACGACATCTTCAGATCATCCGATGGTAGGTTATTTAAGCCGCACAATATTGTCTCTGCGGCCCCTCTTGTCTGATACTTAAGTGGGATAAACTTAAAGTTCAGCTCTCTGAATTGATTTTGAATAGCAGAGCAGAAATCATAGGAATCCAGCATGCTATTATAAACGATGACAACCTGATCGTCAGCATCCAAGTCTAGGCTCTCCACGACCCAGTAAATCATAGGCCTGCCCTGTATCTTAATCAGCGGCTTTGGTTCTTGATAGCCTTCATCTATAAAGCGTTGGCCTGAGCCGTTTAGAGGAATTATAATATTCATTTCTGCCTACCGCGAATAATCATCTTCTAATCTCACTATATCTTCCTCATCAAAGTTATCACCACACTGCACCTCTACAAAAACCAAATCACTTTTACCTATGTTGTGAATTCGATGTTTGCTTGTAACGGGTATATGTATATGCTCGCCCGGGGTAAGATAAGATTGTTCACCATTTAAAGTCACTACTGCTTGACCGCACACAATTACCCAGTGTTCAGAACGCCTATGGTGGTATTGATAGCTAAGTCTATGACCGGGCTTTACAACTATCTGTTTTACCTTGCAATATTTCTCTTCTAATAGATTTTCGAATGTTCCCCATGGGCGCTCTTCTTTATAATTCACAGTCTTTCCAATATTTTCCTATATGTGGCATCAAACGTAAAATTGTCGTCATACACGGATGCTATACTTTGCTGCATTGTCTCAATCCTCTCTTGCGAAATCGAAGAAAGGATTAAATCTAATTCAGGCAACCTGCTTAGGTGCACTGGGATGGATATCTCTGCCCAGTTTAAATCATCTTGCCATGGAAGCCACATTCTGTCGTAAATATACACCGGAATCGATCCAAGTTGCATCGCCTCGTATAGCCTAAAGCTCGTAGGCCCATACCCCCTAGGACACAAAGAGAAAACAGATTCTTCCATTACTTGTCTAAAACCAGTTTCCGCCTCTTTCGTGATATTGGGCGTCCAGCCTTTAATATATATGTGATACTTGGGAGAGTCTAGTGGCAAGGAATGGCACATCATAGAGCGAATCGGATGAGTTATAGAGCCAACAAAAGAGCAAAAAATATCCCTTTGTCGCGACTTTACATCCTTAAATCCCGAACACACCAACGGAATTGGCACGTCTCCATTTAAGCCGCCGGCCGAAAAGCATGTGGTACCTTTGGGTAATAGCTCTTTTGGTGCGTCATCGTGAGTCATGACGGCGAAATATGAACGGGAAGAGTCTAACTCGCTTATAGCCTGTTTTAGTTCCTTTGAGTCATATCCATCATTATAGCAATGAGTCCAATATACGGGAATAAAGATCTTATCAGTTTCAGGAGAGTCCTCCAAAAATCTGTTGCTAAAATACTCTTCTAAATACGGGCCCTCATGATAGGGAGGATATACTGGAAATTCTGCCGGCTTTCGGAAGTCTGAAAACCTTTCATATATTTCTTCTTGGTAGCTCACTATAGCCCCGTTTGCTGTTTGACTAAATCTAAAAGCTTAAACTTGTTGTCTATACCTCTTGTGTAATTTGCGTGATGTAATACAATATCATCGGGTACATCGAACGATTCATCGCCATCCCACTCTCGACCTTGCAAGGACATTGCCACAGTATAAAACTGATTTGGTAGCGGCTTAAAACTAATATCGCCTCGAAGAAGATGGTTGTTGATAGCTATTTGATCGTTTCCATGATTTGGTAAGTCATCAAGAACGCCATTAAAGAAATCTAGTGTTTTATTGCTAGATTTGCAAGCAAAAAACCCCGCACACATCATGTTTAGATCGTTCTGAAAAACCATCTCATAGCCCATAAGTTCTTTTAGTAACAAGTTTTTACTGGGCCTTAAAAATTGAATGTCGATGTCTGCGTGGATAAAGTATCCTCCCATGGTCTCTTCGCATGCCCGGATTATATATTCAACTTTACGCCTCATCGTTCTATTCCAGCCTTCCTGCATGAACTCTCCAGATTGACATTCTTGCTCAAACTCTTGAAGCTCTAATTCATACTCTCCTACCGATTCAAATGAAGGCAAAAAATAATCATCTAAAAATCGCTTATGCGATTCCGTGTAGAACGTATAAACCTTCACAGTGTTAGATCCTTATATTTGTTGTATACTTCTTGTTCCTCCTGCATCTTCCACTCAAAATTATCAGGGTTTGTGGAAACGCCTTCAGGATTAAAGTAGTACAGCCCTAAGATATCATTAATCTTTTTAAATTTGCTTCCTTGCGATGCTGCACGGAGCCAAAACTCCCAGTCACCTGCCGAGCGATACTTATCATCAAACTCTCCGCACTTTTCATGAATATCGGCGCGCCACATTGGATTATTGTGCGGCATATTTACTGTTTTTAGATTTTCAAAACTAAACGGCAAAAAGTTATATCTTCTGCCGGCAGCCGAGTTAGAGTTGAATGTCTCGTTTGGCTGATCCGTGATAAAGGAATCAGAATATACCAAGTCGACATCAGGGTTCAAATAAAGCTCTTTAGCGTGGCGCTCAACAGAATCTGGTGCTTTACGGTCGTCTAAGTTAGCATTAGTAATATATTCACCAGTACAAAGCTTAATCGCCTCGTTCCAAGTTCCATAAATTCCCGGGTCTTCGTCGAGCTTTTTATAGATAATGTTGTCATGCTTGTCCATATATTCACGAATAACCTCTTCTTCCGAACCCGGCGAATTAGCGTTAACAAGGATAAGTTCGCACTTATCAAAGATCGTTTGGTTAACCATATCTTCTAAAAACGGCTTAATGTAGTCATCTCCATTATAAACAGAAGTAATTACGGATATTTTCGGCAGATCTTCTCTGTCGACAGTTTGGATCTCTGTTCCTAAAGTTGCCTCTGCAAACAGCTTATATTGAGACTCTTTGGAGAATGTTTCATGTACATGCTTCTTCAGCTTGTTTGCCATTCCCACATACTTGTTGTACTGTTTGTATACTTTTCGCAAAGTCATCTTATAGCTTCCCGGGTCGGGATAGCACCACTGAGAATCTGGCTGGATTACCCCTTCCCAAACTGCTTGTGGGAAAACACGGCCCATCGTGAAATCAACCTTAGCGAATAAAGGTCGAATTTTTGACTTTTTCGTTTTTCGATTTGTAACAGGCGCATATAAGTAGTCATTTTGACCACTCCAGTTCGGCGACACCACAGGCTTTCCATAAGTAGCAGCTTCAAACATAGATAGGCCGAATCCCTCTCCGTGAGAAAGATTTACCAACGCCTTAATCTTTTCATTCTGATAAAGACCGGACATCTGTTCGTTTGTCAGCGAGCCGTGCAACAAATACACCTTACATTTTCTATCTGGGTATTCTTTCAATAAGGCCGCCAATCTTGCCTCTGTATAGTGTTGATCAATGGTCGAGTTGGCCTGCAAAAAGGTTTTAACCACCAACCCCACAGGCTGATCGATAAATTCTTCTACAAACCAGCGAATGGTGTTGTCCAAATTCTTTCGGGGGCCCCATTGAGCTATCGTTAGAAAGTTAAAATCATGCTCTAGCTCTAGCGGCATTTCAGTTGGAGTGTGCGGCATCACAGGATAATTCACGACATGAATTGGCGCAGTGCAGCCAACCTCAACTGACTCTCCGGTTTGCGGATGCTGAGCTTGATATGTGGTATTTTCATATACCTCTTTCGCATGGTTCGACACAACAATAATCCGATCCATTATTGCAGCCTTCTCTATCCACTGGGGCGCCACTTTTGTAGTTTCAATACCGGCTGTATAACCAACATTAATTGGAGCTATCTGTTCCCATTCATTCGGAATCGTTACCTGTAGCGACATGTCAAAGGTTCCGCCGGCATGAGTGTATTCAATTGTCTTCTTTAAAATTTCATCAATCCACTGTCGTTCTTCATCGTTTTCGATAATAAACCCTGTATTGCCCCAGCCAGTGTTAGCTAAGTAAATATCAAAATGTTCCTCATGAGCCCTTAGAGATCTGAGCGCAAACCTGCACTGTTCTCCGTAGCCGGAAAGAGACATTGCGGGGCCTCTTACTAAAATTTTCTTACTCATACAACCTCCGTAAGTGTCCAATTTGTATAATTTTTTCGAGTATCCCAAGAACCATGCTTGTTGTGCACATCTGTTAGAACTTCATCCCACTTTTCCTGATACTGCTTAAACCCATAGTTTTTCATGAGATAATCACGGCCCTTGGCGCCGAGAGCTTTTCGCTCTTCCTTGGTCATATTATAGACCTTCTTCAAGGCGCTTATAAAATCTTCCTTGCTAATTCGATCTTCGTAGATATAAGGTACCTGCTGAGAACCTATAACAGCTTTGGAGCTAGGCTCGATACCGACTCCAAAAAACTCTTTACCATCGGTTACCTGTTCTTGTAGACCTCCGGTCATGTTTGCTATAATTGGAGTGCCACACATCAGTGACTCAAAAGTAGACAAACCAAATCCTTCTGCATCGGAGATATTAATTGTGCAATCTACAGCATTATAGATTCGCGCTAAATCGTCGCTGCCTATCTTAGCCGGCGACAACATTATTTGACCGTTCAGTGCGTCTAGCTCTTGCAGAATCGCCTCCAAGTCTTGCCCATTTGGATCCTTGGGATCTGTATGCATCAAAAGCGCCGCGTTATCTTCGCCTACTTCATCTAAAAATTCCTTGAACCACCATAACAAGCTTCCACTCTGCTTTCGGCGCGCATTTCTATTATTCCAGAAAAACAACACCTTATCCTTTTCACGATGCAGTGAGAGGGCTGGATTTGTTTTAACAAACTTATCTACCTCGGCTTCATCTATAAGTTTATAGTGTTCAGTATCTACCGAATGGGGTAATCTAATACACTCAACATCTGGTGAAACGTTCCGAACGATATCATCTGTAACCTTCGAGATTGTGACGATAACATCATTAGAATCGTAGAACTTTTTATTAAAGTGTGGATATGGGTAATTGTCCCACACATGATAATAAACCATCGGAACATGTTGTCTTATTTCATTATCAATCATCCACAACCACTCAAAAAAGCGCGGGTCTGTCATAAACCACAAAATATCCGGCTTTTCGTTTTGAACGATAGAACGAATCATATCTTGGGTACCGTATCCATCAACTGGGTATATAATCCAGTCATCTCCATATTTATCAGTCTTTTGCGGCTCATAATTTTCATGCTTTATAGCTCCGCCGACGCTTATAATTTGATACTTTCCGGTTTCCAAAAGACCGGAAATCATGTTGTTCGTTTGAATCCCCACGCCAGAAGAAGATAATGGGTGGTCAGATATTGTTAATATCTTAATTTTTTTCTCTGTTGTCATTTATAGTCCTTATGGGCAATGCTCTGTCTTGTAAAACTCGCAACCATAACCAGATGTGCATGATAATCTATTTTTGATGCAAGTTTTGCTTTTAATATTATGCAGCGCTTTGTTTAGCAAGTTAAGAGCATTATTTGTTTTTTTAGCACCGCTTGTAACTCTAAAAATCTCGACTCGATTGTTTTTTGCAGTTCTCTTTAGCAAAGCAAAGTGAGTTTCAACTAATTCGGGATCTACGCCGTGTTTGGCGCACCAGAAATGCTTATACAGTGTTAGCTGATAAGTAGTCATCGGATCGGCCTTGCGCCGGTGGTCCCAGCCCCAAGAACACGTTTTCCAATCGATAATATGGTATTTTCCATCCTCTGACTTGATTACTAAGTCAATGAACCCCTTAAACATGTAATCGTCGTGATCTTTGATGTCTTCATACAGCTTTTCCTCGGCTTCTACTAACTCCCACGACCCAAAGGTCTCAAAAAGGGCCGGAACCGCTTCAGGAGCCAGTTGACGGCCTTGAAAACGCATAGATTCGACCAATTGTGGTCGAATTTCAACATCTTCGTCCAAATCGGCCAATTCTGCTTCGAATCGCTCAATAAAGTGCGATTCGGGGTCAATTTCCTCTTTTAACGCCACTTTTTCGCAAACATCGTGGATTGCGGTACCAAAAGCCGTGTATTCGTTGCCTTTAAACCCGGAAATCTTGTCCAAATTCACCAATTTATGGTAAAATGGGCAAAAATTCCAATTTTTTAGCTCAGAAAATGAAATATGTGTCATTTTTCACCTATTATTGTTAAATGTCCATTAATTGTTGTATTTTTTGATAAAGTGCGGGGCTTGTTGCCTTCAAATTGCCACGATCTCCCGTTGGAGTGAAATATTCTTCAAATCCGTTGGCAAAATACTCCTTTAAAGACGTTGCTCCGTAGGGAGATACAAATAACCCCATTGTAAGCCAAGTTAAGCGCTCATATCCAATAGTTTTGTATAAATATTTGTCAAACTCCAAATCATATTGCAGAGATAAGAATGGCTGTATATTATCTGCTAATCCTTGAGACTCCAGTATATCATATAAGTGTCGGCGTTTTAACAAAAACTCATTCTCAATGGAATCATCGCCATACACCTCTAGCATATAACTGTCTTCTACAGCATGAGCTATTTCATGAATTATATCTTCTATAATATCGTCGTCATTGTCCTGTTCGTTATCTACAAATATTGCCCCATCTGCCCACAAAGACGTAGCATCTCTCTCAACCACGTCTTCAAACTGACCAACAAAGACCATATCGATTCCGACAGTAAACTTTTCTGGTACATATGATTCAATAGTCTTAATAATGTTGGCTAAACTGATATTCTCTGGCAACGGGTCTTTTACCATAAAAGGTAGCTTGTTATACATCACACGCTGGTCTTCTTTTTGTCCTGTTGCAGATTTTTGAATATATTTTGTTAGATTATCCCTCATTGGTCGTGTTATTATCCATACTGTCGACTTCTTGGAGAGCTTTGCGCTCAAGCGACTCGACATCAATCATTGCTTGGTGATATCCTCTAACCCAATTCTCTTCTGCAACTACCAGCAAAAACTCAGGAAATTCATCAGCTACAGTGTTAACTATCATTTCGACAGTAACTTCGCCGTTTTCTGGCTCTTGCTGCTCGCCAACATAGTTAACAAGCCACTCCTTTAGTGCCGTTGTACTATCTACCGCTTGTGTCAAAGTCGGATTTTCATTTGATTTCATTTTATATACTCCTTTATATTATAATCACAAATTTATAGGTTGTCAAGAAAATTCTATAACATTTTTGCTGCAAGCGTTGCAACCTTGCTTCTTTCGCCCTTTTGCAGCGTAATATGACCTGTTAAATCGGAGTTTTTAAGCTTTTCAATTGCATAAGTCAGGCCATTTGTAGTTTCATCAACGTACACGTTATCAATCTGCTCAATATCCCCTGTAAAAATTATTTTTGTCCCTTCTCCCACTCTCGTAATAATAGTCTTAATTTCGTGTGTTGTTAAATTTTGAGCTTCATCAATAATAATGTATGCATTTGATATCGAACGACCGCGAATATAGGTCAAAGCTTCTACTTCAATTTGCCCCTTTTCCATATACAACTCTAAAGTTGCTCTATCATCACCCATAAGAAATTGAAGATTGTCTTGTACGGGCATTAACCAAGGGTGCATCTTCTCTTCCATTGTTCCCGGAAGAAAGCCGATATCTTTACCAAGAGGTTGCACTGGGCGGGAAACTATAAGTCTCTTATAGGTTTTCTCATCATTACCCATAATTTGTTCCAAGCCAGCAGCAATTGCGCACAAAGTCTTACCCGAGCCGGCTCGACCTACCAATGAAACGATTGGAATGTTCGGATTCATCAGCAGATTCATCGCAAACATTTGTTCTTTGTTTCTAGATTTAACCTTCCATATACCATTTTTGTAGTTAATCAGACGTTTAATTGGCTTTTCGTGATCTACAAAGATAGCTAATGCAGTCTTCTTATCGTTCGCATTAGAGATTAGCATAATAAATTGATTGGGGTGAAGGTGTTTTGTATCCTCTAACACGATTTCTTCGTCATCATAAAATCTATCCACTATTTGATCATCAACTAAACATTCTGCGAATCCAGAATATATGTTCTCTGCACGCTCGACCACCTGATTGGAAATGTAATCTTGACATTCTACATTAATAGAATCGCAAATAACTCGCATATTAATGTCGCGCGTTACGATAATAACTTTCTTGCTTGGCTCTGCTTTTTTCAAAGATAAGGCGGTTGATATAATTATGTGGTCCGCCTGTCTTCTATCTAAATCTGGAGGTAACAAGTCTACTGCTCCAGACTTAACTCTAACAATTCCCTGACCTTTTGCAAGGCGTACTCCTCGATGAAGGTTGCCCTTTTCTCTCAGTGAATCTAGTGTTCTGATGATACCTCTAGCGTTTATCCCAACAGAGTCTTGCCGTTTCTTATGCTTATCGATCTCTTCTAGTACCTTGAGAGGAACTACAATGTCGTTGTTGCCATATTTATAAATGCATTGACTGTCTGTGAGATACGCGCTAGTATCTATGACGTAGGTCTTTTTAGCCATCTATATTCCTATATCGTAATTAATTAGTCTACTGCTTGTTAATTAGCGTAACTTTAGTATGCTCCACAAAACACAATTGGCATCCAAACTTGTAGTCCTGTATGCATAGTGAGTCTGTGAGCCGATCCAGTTGAGAGGTTCGACCTCAACATCCTTGGTTAACACAGTACAATCTTCAGCAGGATATTGAAAATTGTAGTGCCCCAAAATTGAACGACATACAGCTGTCCCTTTTGGTAATACTCTTTTTATTGGTTTCATTTTTTACTCCTTATAATTAGATAGTTCTCTAGCTGACGGATCTTTCGTATTTGTCCATCGAGGCATCCAAAATCTTGGAATTAGGTGCGCCATCGACGGCTGAAACATATTGTTAAACATCTTTCGATAATAATAACTTTCCTTCAAAACTGGTGGACAGTGCTTAATCTTTAATTTGTGTACGTGGAACTCCTCATCAGTTACCTTACTGTCAACATACTTTTGTATTATCTTATGCCATGAGTTGTTTATATTGCTTACTCCATCAGAAAACGCACACTTTGCTCTCCACAACACATCTTCCGGTAATAGATTATCTTCTGCGAATGCCTTTCTAAGCAAGTATTTTTCTATCCTATCTTTACCGTTAAACATTTTTAGGTGTGGTGGAACCCTCATATAAAAGTCTACGAACTTTTTATCCAAGAATGGTGTTCTAGGCTCCAAGCCATTGGAACTTATACTCCTATCAGATCTTAACACATCATATAAATATATTTCATCTAAAAGTCTATTATTCTCTTCGTAAAACTCACGTTCGTTAGGGGCGTTCTGATTATATACATACCCCATGCACACCTCATCGCTGCCGTCTCCGTTAAATACAACTTTGCAATCCGTGTTTTCGCGTATGTATTTTGATACCAAATAATTGCCAACA
>CEQV01001945.1_pt1 | contig 13604 bp, 7 predicted proteins | sample 530971 | NCBI WGS metagenome assembly CEQV01 (sample SAMEA2621173, study PRJEB7988) | marine metagenome | biome: marine biome (ENVO:00000447); feature: deep chlorophyll maximum layer (ENVO:xxxxxxxx); material: "saline water (ENVO:00002010), including plankton (ENVO:xxxxxxxx)" | depth 100 m
TGTGGCTGCTGCAGAGTGATTTTTAATACTCCACATCTGTCCTTCACCATTAACATCGTTTATGAAAACATATCCGTCTTCATAATCTCCAACAGTTGTACCTACTCCTGTATAAGAACTAGATGCAGTAACTGCTGTTGAGCCACCATTAGTTAATACTATTTGAGTAGCTCCTGCAGATGCTGCTGATGCAACTGCTAAGTCTTTAATGTGGTCTGATGCTGTTTGAGCTTGCATAGTAACCTTACCTGCTGTAATAGCTTCGCCTGCGTAAGCATAAACGAAAGCACTACCATCAGGAAGTACCATTCTAGCTCCGATTCTGTTCTTCTTTGTTGAAGAAGTAACTTTCTCGTCACCAAAAGAGCCTTGTATTGTAACCGGAAATGCCATGATTCCCTCCTATTTATAAAGTAGGGGACGAACCCCTACGACCAACCGATTGTTAAATTTCGTATAAGCTCGGTCAATCGTTACACTTATACTAAAAGAAGGAGAGGTTAAATAGAGGATTTCTTCTCTTGTTTAACCTCTTCCTTTGCTTTTTCTTTTTTAGGATTGCATATACACTTGTCACCTTTAGCTTCAAGTCTACACTTGCCGTCCCATACTATAGGAAATAAGCCTATAGCTCCTCGTCTTTGCTGTGTGTTTGCATCACTTGGCTGATTCGGATATTCTGATCCACAAGGTTTTGCTAAATCTCCTTCAGCATTAAACTTAGGAATATGATTGTAGTATGTTGTTTTACTTTGCCAATCAGGCAGTAAGCCGTCAAACTGATCTATCCCCATGTTTTTCCTCTGTTTATCGATTTCTTTTTTTTGTTGCTTTTTATTGTGTCCATAATAATGATTAACCAATTAATGCCTCCATACTATTAGTTATTAGTTGCTAAAGCTGCAGCATCAAATATAAGTCCTGCACCTCTAGTATCATCTAACTCAAAGACACCATAGTCTGAAGTAATAACCACTTCTGTGGCTCTCAAACTTGCATCTCTCTGCCTCTCTGTTCTAGTGTCTACAGACTTAAGAACTGCCATAGCTGACTTGTCAGCAATAACACCTGTTGCATCATCTGAAGAGTCAACTGATAAGTTACCATCTTCAAATATTGATACACCATTCATAGGTCTTAGTCCACTCCAAAAGTCTTTCAATAGATCTGCAGACCAACCACTTGATAGTTCTGCTGAACCTGATGAAGCAACTGTTGCAGCTTCTTTAGAAAGATAAGCTACTGAGTTAGGGTGATGTAAAATGTAAATTTGACTACCAAATTTATTAGCTTTTGCATAAGTGATTGCTCCCTGTATGTTACTTGCTTTCATGCTTGCTGCTGCAGCACCAAGAGTGGTACCACCATTTAAAGAACCATACAATGAATGAACATCTGTATCTTTCTTTCTTGCCATTGCATCACCTAATTGTTTACCAATTATAGTGAATACATTGTTTTGTTGTTCACGAACAAGTTTATCAGTTAAGATAACTTTAGCTCCAACTTCTGCTGCTGTTAAGTCAACAGTTGTCATGCCAATTTCTTGATCGTCAACGATGTCAACACCATCTGTTAAGTCATCAACTTGCATTTGTCCTACTTTAGGAACAGTTACCTGTTTAGCTCCTTTAGGTAGGTTAAATTGCTCAATTAATGCCATAGCAGGTGCGTTGTGTTCTTCCGTGTATCTAGCTGCTGCGATAATTATCTTACTCGCATTTTCTAGATTTCCGGTTGTCGCTGTCTGTGCCATTACGACCTCCTTAAATTAAGGTAAATAAATTATCCGATGCCTGCAGCCCTTCGAGCTGCTGCTTCGGTTTCAGGATTGCGAACTCCTGAGTTGTAAAGATCCAATAATCTTTCCTCACTTGTCGTGGCTTCTGCAGGAGCAGTATTGTTGTCAAAGTTCTGTGTAGGAACTTTGCCTTGCTTTAGTCTAGCATTTTCTTCTTTTAATGCTCTGACTTCAGACATATGCTTTGCTGCAGTTTCCATTTCTTGAGGTGTTTGGTACTTTAATAGTACTTCAGGATCTACATTGTATTTTTTACCAAATTGTAAAGATGCCTTAAATTGACCTTCTCTAAATTCTAATCCTTTTTTATAATTCTGCTCTACTTGTGCTTGTTGCACTCTGTTTTGATAATAAGTATCAGCAGCATATTGTATCTGTTCATTACTATATCCTTGTTGTGCTAACTGTTGTTTATAATTTTCAGTTTCGTACAACATTTGATTTTGCAAGTTTTGTTGTTCTACTTGTTGTAATCTTTGTTGTGTTTGCTGAAGTGTTTGTTGCACATCATTATCAGGCTGAACAGAACTAGGATAAGTCCCTACATTTTCTTCAGCTTTAGGTGCTGTAGTTTCTGTAGTAGAATTAGTTTCAGTAGATGGTGCAGGATTTGCTTGTGGTTCTGCCACAGGTTCTGTTGCAGGTTCTACTGTAGGCTCTGCTTGAGGTTCAGCTACAGGAGCTGTACTCTCTTCAGATACCATATTTAATTCAGGTTGTATATTTTCATTTTCGTTTACCATTTGTCCTCCTTATATAAAAATAACAAAATAAATAAAATTCGTCAATCCTCTAACATCAAATAAAGATCTCTTGATTTAGATGCTAAATCAGGTCTTTCTAATGATTCTAAATAAATTTCTCTTAATTGTTGTGCTTTCATAATTCTTTTATATTCTTTAGCCTCTCCAAGATATTTTAATCTTTCTAAAAATACATAAGGTATAGGAAGCCTAGAAGTATTTCTTGCTATAACAGCTTGTTGTTCTAATGTTAATGATTTCATTAAAGTATCATATTCTGTTTCCCATTTTTCCCAATCTATTAATTGAGTACCGGGAATTTTAACTGTATCAAACATTTTAAAATATTTATTTAAAGCTATTTTTTTTGGATCAGTTACTTGATCATCAATTTCATCAAACTCAACATCATAACCTACTTCAAATTTTTGACCTCTTATATAGCTTTTTAATTGCCTGTATCTGTCATACATATTTCTATTTCCTTCGGCAGTATTAGGATATAGCTTAGTCATTTCAATTAATTCGTTTTGAAAGTTTTTTTCTATTCTTTCAATATCGCTAAAGTAAACTGCAAAATCATTTGTTCCTCTTTTAATTGTTTGTTCTTGCAATGGACTTAATTGATCCATAATAGAATACCTTAAAATATCTTTTTCAAAAGGTTCTAAATTATCATAAGGGGCATTCATAATATCCCAAGAAGCTTCTTTTAATATTCCTGATGCTCCTTGAGGGTGTGCTCTAAGTCCTGTAAACTCTGAAACAAACCTAGTTCCTGACCCTCTTACCCTGTCTGACCACTCTAAATTTCCTTGAGTGTTTTCGAAAAATGTAGAGTTAATCCATAAAGGAGTAACCATTTCAGTAAATGGAGATACAAAGTTACCTATTGTTTCTAAAGAGTTTTCACCTTCTCTAAATTGTGGTTCTCCAATATAATTTGTTCCTGTAAAGAAATCCCAAGCAGTTGATGGACTGTAAGCCATTTGTGCTCGTACCCATCTAATACCCGGATTGTTTTCACTTAAAGAAAGAAAGTTTTCCCAATCTTCCATATCTTCTTGAGTTCCTGATTTGTAAAAGAAATTCATTGCTTTAGCAAGTATTCTTGCATCTGATACAAACTTAGATCCCGGCCCCAACTTTTGATCATTTTGGCTAAATAACAAAAAACTACCTGATGTGGGATCTAACATATCAATTATTTTCTGTCCTGCTTCTTCAGGATCATCTCCTCCAATAGCAGAGTTAGCTATTTGTAAAGCCATAGTTGTCATAGCTAATCCTGTAAAAAGATTTATCAAAGCTTTTTGTGCCATGTATCTTTCAAAAGCAGTACCTGTAAAAGCTTTTGCCCATATGCCAAATATAGCTCTTCTGTATCTACCTGCAAGCATAAATGAAGATTCTATATTAGCTTGTTTAGGTGATATTCCTTTTAGTCCTGCATCATATAATCCTCTCATATCATTTACATACTGAGCAATAACTGACCTTCTAGCTGCTTGCTCTGCAGCAGACAAAGAAGGATCAACTAAATAATCTAAAGCTTTAACAAGTTCAATTCCTGCTACATCTAAAACTCTTCCAAAGGCTAACTCAAAAGGCTTTCCTAATTTTTCAAAAGCTTTTGGCCACCCTACTTGTGCTGCAACTTGGAATACCTCGTTACTTTCAGATGTTAATAATTCAGGATATTTGTTTAGCCAATCTAAAAACTCTTCTGTATTTTTATAATTTTGTACTAAAATTGATCCTTGTTTTTGATCTTTAAAAGTTGTTAACAAAGTCTTCCAAAATTCTCTAACATTAGTTGCTTGAACAGCAGGGTGGTTAAACCACATAGGAAGCAAATGAATATTAATAACACTTGCATCAATACCTAAAGCCACCATTCTTTGCATAGAGTTTGCTTGTAACCACCATTTTTGTATTCCTTCAATATTAGATACTCTAACCATTTCGTCTAATGCTTGAACTGTCTTTATAACTTCATCATAAACTCCATGAGGCCTAGCCATGCTTCCACCTGTATCATCTACAATTATATTGTCTTTTAATATTAAAAATACATCTTCTTCATTAGGCCCCACAGGAATACCTTCGGTTATCATTTGTTCTTTAGTAGTATTAAAATATATTTTTTCTAAATTATATTCTCCAAATTCATCAGGCTCTAATCCTCTTAAATTAATAAGATCTTTTCTGTCAATAGGATCAATACTTCTACTTAAAAGATTAATAAAATCTGTATTAGTTTTTATTAATATTTCTTGCATATTTTCTTTCTTGACTTCTCTTTTCATTACATTGTCAATGATTTCTTGATATCCTTTTATATCATTTTTAAATCCTTTTGAAGTATTATCTAATGCTTTTATAAAATTATCTAAATCTTTTGGTGTCATATCATAGTTGTAATTATATTCTTTAGCATCATCAATTAATTCTTCTACAAACTTTAATTCATCTACATCTATGGCAGGTGCAGTAGGGACTTCTAAATCTTTTTGCAATTGAAACACACTATCTAAAACAGCTTCTCCTGTAGTGTAGCCTTCTCCTGTAGGATTCCAACCATTGATACCATAGCTCATACCTTTTATATAATCTTGACCTTGATCAAAGTTAAGATTTTTAGGTCTGCCTGCTTTTCTCCATACTTCTAAAAGATTTTGTCTTTTAACTATGTTTGCAGACAATGCAGTTATTTCTTCTTCTATTGCAGCTATTGAAGGAATGTCTTCAGGATCAAGAGTTGTTGCAATTTTTTCTAACTGATCTAATTGATTTCTTAAAATTGTTAATTCTTTATATGTATTATCATTAACATCTTTTATATATTCTTGTATTCGTTGTTGCAAGTATTTTTTAGCTGCAGGAAAATTATAATTTTTTGTATTACCATCTAATAATGGCTTTAATATAGGATATTGATTTACATAATCTACTCCCATAATTCTTCTTGCGTGAGCTAACACAACAGCAAATTGTGCTTCTATTCTTGCTTGTTGCATTCCTATTCCTGTAAAATCTTTTGCAAAATTTGGTAATGATTTGAATACCCTTGCAACAACACTACCGCCTTCTTTCATTTTTACTTTAGCTAAAGAATCAATTATATTATCTCCTGTAGGATCTGATATAAATTTAGTAACATCTAATGCAGAATTGCCTGTACTTTCTACCCATGCTTTTAACATATCTACTTCGTCTTGTGTAAAGTTTACTTCTTTAAACTTACTTTTTTGTATTGCTATCATTTTTTCTTTCAATGTATTAGCTTCTCTTATAAGGCTTCTTAATTCGTTTCTGTTAGCTATCGGGTAAGGCATTGCAACTTTTTCGCCTGCTTCGTATTTATTAATTAATTCTTCTAAATATTTAGGATCATAAGCCTCGCCTTTAGGTAATTTCTTGGGACCGTATTCTCTAAATAAAATTTTTATTGCTCTTCTTCGTCTAGTTTCTTTTGTAACAAAGGGGCCGAAAATAGATTCTTCTGTTAATATTTCTCCTGTATCATCTACATATTTTTGTCCACCTAAAAACTTAATTTTATAATCATCAAAGTTTGCATTATAAGCTCTTCTTAATCTAGCTCGAAGTTGCTCAAAGACAACTTCGTTTGCAGGCTTGTAAGTATATCCTTCTAATTCAGATAATCTAACTCTAGAAAATTTTCTGCTGTATTCAGACCCTGCTTTTCCATTTACCTTATATCCAAAATTAGGATCTTTTCCAACAATTACAACATCAACTTCTCCTGCTTCGCCATGTTTAACTTGCTTAGTCCATAAAGATCTTGCAGAATAACCTTGTTCACTTCTTAAATCTGTTTGAAATTTATTGTAATCATCAGGTGTTAGTTCTTTTGCATCGAGTGAAGCTTTTGCTATATCTTCTAATTCTTCAGGAGTATACTCTATTATATCTGTTAAATCATTATCTCTTGCTCTTGCTATTTCTTTTCCTCTATTAGTTGTATCTATTCCCTGATCTATTAATCTGTTGTTAGTATAATCAAAAGCTTTAGCTCTTCTTATAATATATTTTTTTTGTTCTTCATTTAGTATGTCGTCCCAAATTCCCCATCTTTCTCTACCTGCGTAAATTTCTCTTTGTAATTCTACGTTTTTTATTTGATTTATTGTAGGATCTAAAAATCCTGTTTCAGATTTAGGAGGAGGTGATTTTAATCCATAATCTACTCCTGTAATATCTCTGTTTATTAAAGGATTAACTTCATCAAAAATTCTAGTGGCACTTAAATTTTCAGGATCTATTCCAAGCTCTTTCATTTTTTTAAGATTTTCTTCTGTAAACAACGGGTGGTCTTTTATAATATTTCCATCATCATCTCTAAACTTAAACATTCCACGATTAGCTTTTGTTACATCAAGTTGTGTTTCTCCAAAAATGTCATCAAATTCTTCAGTTCTTATATAACCTTTTAATTTATAAGCTTCTTGATCAACCATTGCCATTCCCATAGTGTGAATAAGTTTTAATTTTTCAATGGGATTTTTTAAATGTTTTTGTGGATTCCATAATCTTTGTACTTTATGCAAACTATTTTTAAGAGCTGTAGGCAATGTTTGCCAAGCTTTTTGTCCTAGTATTGATTCAGCAGTTTCATTTTTTTCTGTCATAGGAAATGCTTCGCCCATTTTATGAGCATCGCTATAATGTATTCCGTTATCATCATAAAAAATTTGAGTTACTTTTTCTATATCTTCATTTAAAGCAGGATCTTCAGATACAGTAAGCTCTGTTGGGCTTTCAGGATCTATTGTTTTTACTTTAGGATTAATAGGATCACTAAAAGGATCAGCAAAAAATGTTCTAAGACCGGGTGTAGTTTTAGCTGCTTTACCCATACCTTTTACTACTCCTACTCCTATTGCTCCTCCTGCAATTCCTCCACCTAATGCACCGACTATCATGCCGGGTATTCCTCCTGCTTCATGTCCTTTTTCTGCTAAAAAATGTCCTCCTGCAGTTACTCCTGTTTCAGAAATTAATCTTGCAGGCAATGCTCCTCTAGCCATAAATGCGGGTTCTACTATATTAGCAGCTCCTCTTAAAGCTAAGTTTGCTGCCCTGCCTCTTCCTTCTGCCGCAGCCAATCCTCTTAATCCACCTCGTATTCCCATAGCACCTGCTCTTCCTCCTGCTATCAAAGGCCCCAATCCTGCTGTTCCTAAAGTTATAGCTACATCTAATGGTGTAGTTAATTGAGTTGCAAATTCTGCTACAGGTCTTATCCAACTAGGAGCACCTGCTACTGCTTCTTTAGATATCATAGGAGTCAGCCAAAAATTTCTGTCGTCAGGAATACCTTGTGGTGGTGGTGGTGGTGGTAATAAATTTTGTTGAGGAGGAGTGTATTTTGTTCCTGCAATTCCTTGTCCTACATTTCTAGGAATTTGTTCTACACTTAAAGTTGGCGAAGGAGGTGGAACATATCTACTTCCTTGTATATTATAATTGTTCATTAATAGTATATAAACCTAGTTGACGGAGCAAATGCTCTGTTACTTATTCCTCTTTGATAAGGAGTTTGTCTTTCAAATCTCTCTTTAAAAGGTTCTGCTTGTGATAAATAATCTGTAAATCTTAAATCAGGAGTTTCTCCTTCCCTAGCCATACTTCCTAATTTCCCAAGATATTCATTATATATTTCTTGAAAAGATTGTTGGTAAAACTTTTTCTTTGTAGGATCTATTTGTCCTGATGGTCTTGTGTAAAAATCTGCTGCTGCAGGTGAGCTGTAATATGCTGCAGTAGGTGTCGTTTCTAAAAATTCTTGTGGTAAATAATCTGAAAAAGGATTAGCCATATTGGTAGATAAATCTTGCCCAACATTATAAGTACTTACTCCCTGTTGTGCAGAAGGAATATTATACCCCATATCTCCTCTTCCTGCTGTAAATCCGGGTTGCATTTTATATCCCGTAACAGGAGGACTAGAATAAGTTAAAGCATCTATTCCTGTCAAAGGATTTGTTCCACCTCCAACTGTATATCCTCCGTAAGGATTATTAAATGCTTCTATTTCTTCATCTGTATAATCTATAGCTTTTCCTGCTAAAGTATATCTTCTTACCATATTATCTTCCTATCTAATAAATCGATCAAATAAATTATTTGTTAAATAATGTATAGGATTAAGTGCAAAAGTTCCTGCATTTATTAGGTCATTTAATCTTTGCTGAGCTAAATACCTAGAAGCATCATTCCAATTAGGGTGAGATAAATTATAGAGTCCGGGATTTTTTGAAGGATTCCAAGCTCCTAATGTCCATGGACTCATAAAAGGATCAACTAAAGGCCCTGTCCAATCTTGTCTGTTACCATACAACATCTCTTCATTTGCAGGTGGTAATAAAGTATTAGCAAACGAAGAAGGGTCAAATACAGGAGCTACGACAGGGTCTACTACAGGTGCTACCATAGGTTGATTTTGTATTCCCATACTTCCTATAGGAGTCCCTACTCTTTGTATAGGTTCATTTACAGGAGGTTGATACCCTGTTCCCATTGTTGTAGTTCTTGTAAAATCTGATACAGGACTTCCTCCTCTTCTTGTTATATCTTGCATATCAGATGCTGAAGCTAAACTAGGAAAGTTTAACTGAGCAGACATGTAATCAGGACTCATTCCATTATAAGTTCCTGCTCCACTTGGTAACCCTACTTTTGGTGCATTAACGGGATCCAATCCAATAAACTTATTTGTAAGTGGTACATTAAACAAATTATAAGGATCTTCCATAAAGCTTCCTGTAAAAGTACCACCGGGCATTAAAGGCCCTGCTTGTCTATCAGCCATTCTTTCTTGTAGCATTTCTCCTGCAGGTTGCATAGGTGGTATAGATCGCATTGTATTATTTATTACCCCTGTCATAGGTGGCATTGTATTATCTATTACCCCTGTATTTGGATTTATAGTTTCTGCAAAAAAATCAGCAGGATTTCCCTCCATCATTCTGTCATCTAGTCTTCCATTCATCATTGTCATATTATGCTCTCTTTAAAAATTAAATATGTTTTCATTTACATTAAAATTAGGGTCTGTAATATCTCTAGGAAAAGGAACAGAAGTATAAGGTTGAATTGGTGCATTCATTCCGGGTACGGTAGGAGGTGCTTCCATTCCTAACTGTGCTTTTTGAGATCCTGTCATTATTTTTTTAGCTTCTGCTTCTGCTTTTTCATTAGCTATTTTTATTTGCTGTGCTTTTATTTGATCATTAGCTTCTTTAGAGTTGGTAAGATTTTGCATTAATGGAGTTCTTTTACCATCTGCACCTATAGTCCAAGCATCTATTACTTTATCATTTAATCTCTTAACCATAATATTTCCAAAAGCTCCTCCTGTTGGAGTTGTAGGCAAACCAAGCCCAAGAGCATCTATTTCTGCAGCAGTTGCTGCTCCTGCTCCTGTTGCACCTGCTCTTCCTTCATTTAAAGTTGCTTGCATATATCCTGTGTCAGGATTTCTGTTAAATATAATACTTTTACCATCTGCTGTTTGTGTTTGTGTTTGTGCTTGATTGTTATTAGTCATAACATTATTCATATTAGTACTACCTGTAACATTAATTGTTTGAGTAGGTGCTTGACTTGCTTGTCCCATAGTACCTACAGGAGAAGTTCCTGTTGGTACATTTACACTCATTGGTTGCATACTTTGGAAAGGAGATCCTGTTCCTAAAGCCCCACCATACATTAATGATTGCGGCATACCTGCTACTGTGCTAGGTCTAGTTGCTAATGCTTGATTGTATATATTTTGCAAATTAGATTGAGCTGCAGTTCTTAAAGGTGCAGGTAAAAGTTGTGTTAATTGCTGTCTTAAAGCAAGTTCGTTTTCGCTTCCTTGATAAGGATTGCTTTCTGTTCCTCCAATATAGTTAGTATATATTTGTTGTTCTGCAGGAGTTAACTGAGCAGGTGAAATTCCACTAATTATTTTTTGTTTTACTTGTTGAATAGCTCCAAGACCTGCTTGTAAATCTGCAATGTAATTAGGTTGTCCGCCTAAATATTGTTGGAATCCAAATGCTCCTGTACCACCCGGAATTGTTCCTTGTGGTTGGAATGTTCCCATTCTGCTAGATAATAAATATGCTTCTTGTGCTAATTGTAATGGAGTTTTGTACAATCCTCTCATTAAAGGAATACCACCACCCGGCATTGCTGCAGGTAATGCTCTTCTATAATCAGATAAAGGAACTCTTGACAATGCTTGTTGTTGCAAACTTCCGGGCATAGGAACTCCGGGTGCCATTAAACTTTGACCTAAAGGAAATGATCCTATTCCTGCACCCGTTGTTCCAATAGCTCCAAATCCTGTAGCAGTTTTACCTGTAACATTAGGAGGTTGTAATGTTGGGTCTGTAGGATCTTGTGTTAACCTATATCGTTTATATTCATTAAATTTATTATTTGTTTCAGTTGGATCAGTTAATGTTAAAGCAGGTTTAGGATTTCTTTTTCCATTTACAACTTCAAAAACATCTAATTTAGTAATTATGCCGTTTTCGTCCATTTCAAAATCAAATTCTACTTTGCCATCATCTAGGCCTTTAAAATTATATCCACCCTGATCTGTAGGAGCTTGCAAAAATGATTTTACAAGATCTTTACTTTGTTCTTTAAAAGCTTGCATTGATTCAAATTCAGGCACTCCCAATTCTGTTCTTCTTAATTGATCATACTGACTTGTAGGAGTATCTATTGTAACTAATTTTCCTGTGTCAGGATCTACATAACTTCCACCAAAAGCTCTTCTTTCTGTAACTCCTTCAGTTTCTGCAATAGAAGGAGCAGGTGTTTGTCCCATTCCACCTGTTGGTGTTGGTGGAATATAAGCAGGTTTGGTTGGATCCTGAATAGTATCAGGAGCTTGTTCAGTTATAGAACTGTAATCAGCTAGTTTATTAGATGCAACTGTAGTTTTATCTGCTTCTTCATATGGAGTTAAATAATTTTCTTGTCCCATTGTTCCATAAGAACCCGTTGACAATTTCAATCCTAAAACAGTATTGGCAGGAATTTTTTCAAAAGAAAAACTTATCTCTTCGTTGTTTCCTTGAAAATCAGTTATTTTAATAATTGGAGCAAAATTTATAGCATTATCAAAATCATCATTATTTGCTATCCATTTAAACTTTCCAAGTACATTTCTACGAACCCATTTTCCTGATTTTCTATATTCTTCATCTATTGCATTTTGCATTACATCATGAGCATCTCCTCGTGACCAAGGTTGTGTACTAAAAAAGTTATATCTTTTGTACCAATCAAATCTGTCTTCTGCTGTAGCTTCTTTTGGAAATTCAATAATTACAGGTAAGTTATATATAGATTCTCCAAATCGTTTTTCTCCACGATTTCCTACTATATATTTTGCCCCTGATGATTGAGCTTCATAATATTTTGTTGGATCTGACATTATTTTTCCTTTATCTTAGTGCTTGTCTTCTAATTCGTTCTTCATCACTCATTGCTCCGGGTCTTGGAGTTCCGGGTGCTACCATTCCTTGAGGAGGTGTAGGTTGTGGAGGAGGTGCACCTGCCATTGCATTAGGCATTACTCTAGGATCCATACCTCTAGGCTGTTGTGGCTGTGGAGGTTGAGCTGCTTGTTGCAACTGTTGTTCTGATTGTAATCGTTTTGTTTGCTTTTCGTTCATCATAGTAATAAGTTCACCATAATAGAACTGAGCAAGGTCGGGTCTGCCTCTATCTTCTGCTGATTGTAGTAAAGTCCAAAGTGCAGCTTCAGGTAATATCCTTTCTGCTGTTTGTTCTTTAATAGCATCATCTATCATATCTGTATCTTGTAATCCAAGAATTTTATCTCTAATAAATATATCAGGCAACAATGGACTTTCACCATCTCTAGCTATTTGAGCCATATTCATCTTGGTCAAATCATCTTGAGGTAGTTGTCCTACAAATGTTATTTCAATATCACCTGTGCCTTTTATGTCTTTAGGACTTATTTTTTCTTTAAAGTATTGTCTGTTCATATCCTGACCTGACAACTCCATGCTGTCAAAGGATTCAGACATATACTGATCAAATATTATCATACATATTTTTTTATAAGCATTTTCAAGTGCTTCTATTCTAGGAGATATAATGGAATCAATACCTTGCCTTAAAGTATTAATTGCAAATCCTGATAATTGAAATTGTATATCTCCATAAAGAGTATGTGGTACTCCACCTCTTTGCATCTCTCCTGAGATTAATCCCATAAAGGATCCTGTTTCTCTAGCTACTTCCATTAATCCTAATGGTTGTATATCTTCTCCTTGTGCCAAAGATATTTCTGTACCTTCTTTGTATGGATCTTCATCAAGAGATTTTGTACCATCTCTTGATATAATTTTTAATCCTTGCCTTCTAGCACGGGAAGTTAACTCTAGCATAATAGACATTATCTGATTATTCTTTTCGTAATTTTCTCTATTATGTTTATAAATAGATTCTCCGTAATCAGCAATCGTGTCATCAATAGGAGTCATATCATTGAGAGCCTGTATCATGGGAGCTGACCCCACAGGCCCCAAAAATACAGGCACCTCGTCTGCTCCGTGAGGAGTAGGTTTCTTAGCTACTCTTCCGTTAGAAAGAACTACTGTGTTCATTTCTTTATCGTAATAATCATATACATCTATCCAATCTTCGTCATCATAATCTTCGTTTCTTGGAAGTCTGATATTGTATTGGCTTTCAACTAAGTCTTTAGATTTTTTAACTTTATAACAAGCCCACTCTAGCCCTTCGCTGCCAAGTCCCCAATATGTGTGCATCGGATCCCAAGGTGTAATATCTACATAAGTATTTTCATCTTTATCTTTTACAAGTAAAGCCCTACCTGCATACCAACCTCTTAATGTAATATACCAAGCTAGTTGGTTTTTAATCGAAGGCATAGAATGTCGTTTAATTCTTTCGTCAGCACTTTTTAAGATACCTAGAAAGAATTTTTCTTTTTTATTGTTCTTTTCCCTATCTTCTTCTTTTTCAGAAACATT
>CEQV01030101.1_pt1 | contig 13557 bp, 18 predicted proteins | sample 530971 | NCBI WGS metagenome assembly CEQV01 (sample SAMEA2621173, study PRJEB7988) | marine metagenome | biome: marine biome (ENVO:00000447); feature: deep chlorophyll maximum layer (ENVO:xxxxxxxx); material: "saline water (ENVO:00002010), including plankton (ENVO:xxxxxxxx)" | depth 100 m
CTCCGTTCACGACGGTTTAGCCATTATGATTAGGGGGCACCTTCGGGTGCCCCCTAATATCCTATGCCTTATAAAGTCCAAAAAAAGTCTGGTTCTCGGCCCTGGAAGATTATTGCCAACGGGAAAGTTGTCGGCAGTTCTGCGACTAAGTCGTCTGCAGAGGCCTCTGTTCGAGCCCGCCATGCATCTGAAAAGAAAGGCGGAAATAAGCGTTGAGTTACTTAGGAACTGTTTTATCGGATACCTACACGTTTAGTGGCACCACGGATAAAAAGTACCTTCCGGCGGGAAGCACTATTTATCAGGCCGCTTCCATTATGGGCATTTTGCTTCAGCCGAAGGAGTATGGAGACAACGCTAGCCCTCCAAGAACCGATGAATCTTTTCAGTTAAAGGACAAGAAGACTGGCGATGTTCTTTTTTCTTGCAGGATTCTGCCAACGCCCACGCAGGGAAGAAACCGAAGAACTTACAATGTTCAAAGGATTATATTCCCAGGAAACGGAATAAGGGCCGAGAATGGTGTTGAGTTTTTACCTTTGTCTTCCGGGACTAATGTCGCAATTGAGCGACTCACAATATTTTATCAGGTTTAACTAAATGTCCGTTTCTTTGAATTGTTTTTACAGGCAATACGCATATAATGACGCTTACAACGCTTCTACGTTGTTCGACAACGGCGATGCTGAAATAAGTGGAAGAGTATGTTTAAGGAACGCTTGGATAACTACCGTTCTTAATGCTGCTAACCCTTATTGGTCAAGCGTTAAGATTGCAAATGGGACTGAATACAGCGACTCAAATGTTGTATTGGAGCTTCCTTATGTATGCAACGCTGTTGCTGACATCTACACAAACGTAAAAATTCCAGGCAATGGCATGTTGTTTGAGGATGGTCTTTCTTTTCGGTTTAGCATCCCCACTCAAAAGAACGGTGCCGATGGTTCTTTCAACCTAATACAGACGGTAACCCTTCTTTATAGCGGCGGGGCAACCTCTATAGTTGCCCCCGTTTAGGTCAGATATGAGTTTTGAAGGTCATTTAAAAACCATAAGCTTTGCTGCCGTCGAAAGCGGTACCGCATTTGATGCTAGAACCGTAAAGGGTAGATGTAGGCTCGTTGGGTTTTCCCTCACGCCTCAGTATTTGAGCGAAAGCGGCCCTCCGGGGACAGCTCCCAACCCGAATGGAACGGTGAAACTTGAAGACTTGAATGATTCAAAAACTGGTAGTTCCGGAGTTGTAATATTTGAGTTTCCAGTTCTTTACTCAGTAAATAATTCACAAATGCTTAGCTGCTCTCTTTTAGATAGCGATGCCTACATTTTATTTAATAATGGAATTTACGTTAATTTTTCAAATACAGGTACTACAAAGGGTCCGCTCGACGATGATGCCGCTGAGCTAAGTCTTTTTTATTACTAGGTTTATTATGGTAGAAATTCAGTCTAGGATGATTACAGAGTCGAGCGATATTGCCGAAAGCGGTTTAGCCGTTAGCGGCAGGTCTCGATTGTACGGTGCAGTTTTTGGTAACGCAGAAAAATATACCACTTCTTCTGCTACCGCACCCCCCTACATCGAGTTTAAAAATGGATCGAACTCGGGGGAGTTGCTTGTCGTAATATCCAATTGTCCTAATGGCTGCGAAGACTATTTCGTTTCCAGTACAACATATATTGATTTTCCTCCGGGCGGAATTCTTTTTGAAGACGGAATTTACGTAAATATTCCCGGTACCCAAAAGGCCCGAATATGTATTTTGTTCCAGGGTGGTGCAGACGCTTGATATGCCTTTAATCTCATCTTCGTCACATACTCTTGATTCGGACATAACGATTGCCGGTAGGTTAAAACTTTTCGGCATTCAGTATTCTATGATTGACCATGCCTACGGCCCGAAAGGCGGCTTTAACGGCTACAGCATGAGACTCGCCCTTCAGAATTTTAGAATAGTAATAAAAGACACCGACACTAACGGATCAGAAAGGCTTGCTTTTTTATTTGCTGGTGGAAGCAGTCACGCTGGTGCAAACGCAAGTGGCACTGGAGTTTCACCTGCTAGTTTTATGTTTGGATCAAACTATATTCTGTTTGAAAACGGATTGTTTATACCTCAGTTAAGTGGAGACGGTACTGAAGGTAATGCTAATTCTGGCCCGATCCCAGGAGAGGTAAGGGTTTCCCTTTTCTATGAAAAGTAAAAATGGAAAGCACAACTAACACTACGTTTTGGTCTGCAATATCTATAATTACTGCCGCTCTCGGCGGTATTTTTTTTGTCTTAATTTCTCACGCTGAAAGTCCCAAGCATTCAGAGTCTGCCCATGAGGATGATGTAAGTCGCATAGAGGTTTATGTGGCCACGGTGGGGACTAAGGTTGACCATAACTCCAGGGTGTTAGCAGAGTTGAAGCTTGACCTAAAGGAACTTAGGGTTGAGCAAAATAACGCAAGCCAAAGAATTTTAGAGGCTATCGGAGGTAGAAGAGATGGCCGTTAATACCGTTACTAGTTTTAGCCCGGATGTCGGAGATGTCGTAGAGGAGGCATTTGAGCGTGCTGGCCTCGAAATGGTTTCTGGCTATGACCTGAGAAGTGCTAGGCGAAGTCTAGATTTGATGTGCATAGAGTGGGCTAACAGGGGTATCAATCTGTGGACGGTCGAGGAGCTAAAATACACCCTAAACCCTGACGGAAGTGGCACTCAGACCTTGGTAAAGGGAACAGGTACTTATCAGCTTAGGGACAATACTGTTTCGGTACTTGAGGTTGTTCTGCGTACTGACGACGAAGACACATCCCTTCAGACCGATTATGAGCTAAATAGAATTTCTAGGGAAACCTATATGGGTATCCCATCTAAGCTAACAGAGGGCAGGCCCACACAGGTTTACATTGATCGTCAGCAGGGCAAGGTTGAAGCAAAGGTCTGGCCGGTTCCTGATGAAAGCAGCAAGTATAAGATTATATACACGCGGGTTCGCAGAATGACTGATTCTGGACCGGGCGGAACTTACAATCCTGATGTTCCCGATAGGTTTTGGCCTGCTCTGGTTGCCGGGCTTGCTTACAACATTGCCTGCAAGCGGCCTGAGGCTGCTGCCAGAATAGAGATGCTGAAGGCTAACTACGAGCAACAGTTTACTTTGGCTGCAGAAGAAGATAGGGAAAAGGCTGCCGTTCGATTTTATCCCGGTGGCTATCAGTACTCATGACAGCGTATGCCACTGGCAGTAAGGCATTTGGCTTTTGTGATAGATGCAGCTTCAGGTACCCGCTGCGCGAACTAAAGCAAGAGGTGGTTAATTTAAACACAACCAACCTTTTGTTTTGCCCAGAGTGTTGGGACCCGGATCAACCTCAGAACCTTATCGGAAGATTAAACGTCGATGATCCGCAGGCGTTAATGAACCCAAGGCCCCCTACGGGGCTTAGCAAGAGCAGAAGCTTGTCCGGATTTGATCCCGTGAGGGGTATGGAAATGGTTTCCTCAGTCGGTCGGGCCCATTTAGTTTAGGAGATTGATATGCCTAAGGTTGGTATGAAAAACTTTAGTTATGACCAAAAGGGTATGGACCAAGCAACCCAGGAAGCCCGTCGCACTGGTCTTCCCATTGAATACGAAGACCGCAATTACGCCCAGTACAATGCAGGTGGTCGCGTTATGTCGGGTCGTCGTCCCTATGCCAGTGCTAACGAAAATGTTAAAAAGCGCATGGCCGAAGAAGTCAAGCCCAGTGGTGTTAAGAAAAAGAAGCTTCCCTCTGGCGATGCCCCGAAAAAGAAGTCACGCAAGACAAAGACGTATGAGTTTTAAATGTGATTTATTAGTGGTTTTTGGCCTACATATACAGGGTTGAATAAAGATGGCATTTACTTACAGCACTCTTAAATCTGCAATTGATGAGTACACGCAGAATGCGGATAACTGGGGCTCAACTTCCCAGATAGATACCATCATTAAGCAAGCTGAAGAGCGCATCAACCTTGCGGTCCAGATTGCTAACTACAATACCAAGACGCATACAGATGCTCACCAGTCTGCAAACATAGTTGCTGGCAACTCTTCTGTAGTTATTGCCGGGACTGGTCCGGGCATTGCATCTAGCAACGTGACCTCGCCCCTGTCTCCTCTTTATTTCAAGATCAGGTCGGGTGACGGAACGGACTCAAACCCTTGGGTCTACTTGCTCTTAAAGGATTACAATTTCCTGCAGGAGTATTCGCCATACGATGCAAGTGCCAACAGGGCTCAGCCAAAATATTACAGCTTCTACAACGATGTTCGGTCAGATGGCAAGGCTACATTCTCTTTTGCTCCCATTGCCGATGGGACTTACGATTTTGAAATACTTTATTATTTCAAGCCGCCTTCGATTGTGACCGATACTTCAGGCACATGGTTAAGCACTCACGGATCCTCCGCTCTTCTCTATGGCTGTTTGGTAGAGGCATATACTTTCATGAAGGGCGAGGCTGACCTCATTCAGCTTTACGACACTAAGTTCAAGGAAGCCCTTCAGATTCTTGTGAATTCCCAAAGGGGCGAATTCAGAAATGCCACCTACAGGGAAGAAGCTTCTAGGGGTGCTGCATAATGGGTATCATTGCTGGAATGACGGATTCCTTTAAAGAGCAACTCCTCAAGAAGGAGCATGATCTAGAGGACGATACTCTCAAGATTGCTCTTTACACAAAGGATGCGAGCATCGGCCCGAATACGACCATTTATACAACGAGTGGAGAAGTCTCTGGTACTAACTATACGGCTGGTGGAAACGTACTTTCCGGCAAAACAATCACCGTATCCGGAGGTACTGTTTATGTTGATTTTAATGACTCGACTTGGTCGAGCGCGACCGTTTCAGATGTTTCCGGAGCCCTTATTTACAATTCAACCGCAGGGCTCAAGTCTATTGCAGTTTTAGACTTTGGCGTCTCGGGGGGCATTTCGGTAAATGCCTCTGATTTTAAAGTCAAGTTTCCGTCCGCTACAGCGGATGACGCGATTATTAGGATTTCGTAATGGCCTCAACTTATAGCAGCAATATTTCTATTGAAATTATCGGATCTGGCGATCAGGCGGGAACCTGGGGCGACACGACTAACGAAAATTGGAAGAGGATTGAGCAATCCGCAAGTACCTATTCCACGGTTAGCCTAAGCGGTTTATCTGGCACTTATGATTGGTTGTTGCAAAATTCAACAAATGCTGGCGATCCGGGTTCTGAGGGAAGATCGGCTTTTGTAGAATTTACAAACGCAAGTGGTGACATGACCATCAACATCAGGGGTAATACAGCTAGCGACTATCCCAATAGGGTGTTCTTCGCCTACAACAATTCCGGCAATGACCTTACATTTGATTGTAATTCATCAACTGACTTTATATTAAAGAACGGCTTCTCTGCAGTTATATACACAGACCCAGGAACCAAGGTTGGCAATGCATTAAATTCCCTCCAGACCGAAAAAGTTGCTGCTAGTAGCCTTACCTCCGGCAGGGTTGTTATTGCTGGTTCCAATGGCCTTCTTGGCGATGACAGTGATCTTACGTTCTCAGGGGATACTCTCACTGCTACAAAAATCGGGGCATTTACCGCTGCTGGTTCAATTAATTTTGACAACCAAGATATGACAAATGTCGATATCGATAGTGGAGCTATTGATGGTACGGACGTTACCGTTGGTACAGGTAAAACACTTAATGTCAGTGCAGGTACCCTGACTACATCTGCTACTCAGAAGAAAAGCATATTAGAGAATGCTAATTCTAATATCGACATTGGGAGCTATGACTTCAGGGCTGGCACCATAACTCCAGACGGTTTAACCGCAACAAGAGTTGTTTTTGCCGGAACGAATGGCGTTCTTTCTGATGACTCCGATTTTACTTACAACACTTCTACCAACACGCTTGATGTTGAAAATGTAACCGGATTAAAATCACTTACATCGGAGTCAGCAGAAGACCTAGTTGTGACGCTTAAAGCAGATTCTGCTGGTACCGATGTTGTTAAATTCCTTTCAAAAAAAATGGAAGTTGGCGGTACTACGAGAACTACTCTTTACGGTGCTCCGGCAGATCAAAACAATGACAACAGCACTACCTATTATGGCTATGGCTTACATTCCAACAGCGGCGACGTACAAAGATATTTAAATTTTAGTGAAAATATTACAGTTACTGGATACGGGTTTAGGGCTCGAACAAAATCCGCAAGCGCAGCATTAGAAACTAGAGAAACGTATGCTTCTTTCGGCGGGAATGCCGGGGCCGAATCTAATCAATTTCTTGAAATTGCCGAGGCAATAACAGACGCCTCTGCAACATCTATTAAAATTAAACCCATTGATACTAGCGAAGCTTATGATGTAATTACATTTAATCGCCTTTCGCCCGGTCATGCGATAAGGGTAGGCAGTGAGTACATGCTTCTCGTTGCATGCACTCAGCCGGGAGCTTCTAATACTGATTCCGACACTTGGGAAGTTATTAGGGATATTAAAAATCAGAGCGCGGCTTCTACGCATAGTCTTGGGGCCAACATTACATCCGTTGAGCCTTGGTGGTCTAGCGTTCATGCGGGTTCGATGAGCCCGTTAGAGGGATCTTACGCCTTCAAGGTTGAAAGAGGATGGGGAACAACTGGCAATTTTTTGCACCAATTAAAGAGTACCGTCAGGGACTGTATGGGCGACTCAAGCGACAGGCAAAATGTAACCCCTTCTAGGATAAGTGTATTGCTTAGGTGCCATACTGCCAACGCAAATTACGCTGTAGGAGAAGTACTTAGCGTTAGTCCGGAGTATCTCCAGACTAGCGCAGACACTGCACGTATTTATTGGGTTGCTAACTCCGGTGGCGTTAAAGTTTTAGACAAGACCACTGGCAATCTGGCAACAGTTGATAATTCCAATTTTCATTTAGTCTTTGAGGCTTGGTCTTAATGCTGAAAAAGCTTTCCCTTGAGCCCGGAATGCAGCAAGAAGGAACACAGTATTCTGCTGAAGGTTACTGGTTTGATTGCGACAAAATTAGATTTCGGCAAGGTCGTCCCGAAAAGATAGGTGGTTGGGTAAGGCCTAGTTCTAATACTTTTATTGGAACCTCCAGAAAGCTTCACAACTGGTCCTCTATTAACAACGATGACTATTTGGGTATTGGCACTAATAAAAAGGCCTATATAGAGATTGGCGGGGTTTGTTACGACGTTACTCCGAACAGATATAAAAACACCGTAAGGCTTACAATGTCCACTGTTCCAGCAGACTGGGGGGCAAGCGGCGAGGCTGCAACGGATGTGGCAACAAGCATATTTACCGATGGTTCCGTTACGGACGATTCATACCTTAGGGTAGACAACGAGTACATAAAGATTACCAATTCAAGTGGTTCAAGCGCGCCTTACACGCTGACTGTAACAAGGGGCCATCTAGGCTCTACCGCCGCTTCCCACACGGCAGGGACGGCAGTATTTGAAATACCTAAAGTTTCAAATCCAATAGGTATCGTTGGTGGCTCTAGTACCGTAATAATTAAAGATGAAGGCCACGGTGCTTTCCAGGGCGATTACGTTACGTTTTTGTCGATCAGTACTGACCCCGATGACACTTCTGGTGTGGGTGGCATCACGAGATCTATTCTTATGCCCGGCTATTCGACTTCTGATTCTACTCAGGGTTGGGAAGTGACACGGGTTTTGAATTCGGATTACTATGAAATATCGGTTGGTACAAGCGGTACAGTAACTGGCACTACTACACTATCGGATTCTATAGACTCTTCCACTAGCACCGTTAAAGTTAGTGGCGAATACGCAAACCTTGCCGCCAATGACTTTGTAAAAATAGATAATGAATATATAAAATTAGTTACAAAAACAGGTTCTGACAATCAGTTTACATCTTGTCTTCGTGGTCAATTTGGTAGTTCTCCCGAAGCCCATAGCAGTGGCGCTGCGGTTCAGAAAGTCGGCTTAAGCTCATCTCCAAGTTTTCTGGGTGGAGATTGTTGGATGATTTATGACGTGCATGCGGCGGATAGCCAGTTTGCAGACGGTTCTGGATTTGGTTCAGGAAGGTGGGGCGGAAGGCCAGATGCTATTGCTTCCACAACATTAGACGTTTCATCAGAGATTAGTGACTCAGCAACTGGTAATCAAGGTATTAATGGTTCAACTGGTTTTTCTTCATCTGGCACTGTCCTTATTAATTCTGAATTGATTTCTTACGTATCAATCAGCGCGAGTCAGATCAACCTATCTGCTAGGGGGGTCTTGGGTACTTCGGCATCGGCTCACGATGATGAATCTACCGTTTATGATGTGACCAGCTTTTGGACTTCCTGGGGCCAGGGTAATCAGTCTTCTGTGGATACATCTATTAGGACTTGGTCTTTAGATAATTACGGAGAGGACCTTATTCTGGCAGCCAGGGACGGTGCCCCTTATTATTGGAACAAGTCCGAAAAGTGCGATGGGTCTATACCTGCTGCTTTGGTCGGTACGACCGATGGCAAGTCTAACAACGGAACGCTAATTGGCGATGCAATACCCATGTCAAGCTTGGGTGTGTCTGATTCTATTATCAATCCACCTAATGCCGATATCGGTCAAGGTGCATGTCCTGAAAAGGTCCGCATCATGATGGTACACCCATCTAAGCCGATCATTGTTGCGTTTGGATGCACCGATACATTTGGAACTTTTGACCCATTGTTAATCCGATGGTCCGATGCGGACAGGCCGGGCTCCTGGGATGTTGTCGGCGGAAACCAAGCTGGCGGTACTGCCCTCCAGACTGGCTCAGAGATAGTTAGTGCTGGTAGGTCCAAAAGAGAAATTCTCATCTGGACCGACGAGGCTCTTTACGCCATGAGATACGTTGGTGGGGAGCTTATTTTTTCTTTCTCTGAAATTGCTAGCGGCGTCAATATAGTTGCTCCCAATGCCTATGGTGTTGCTGGCGACAGGATCTTTTGGATGGGGGACAGAAACTTTTACATGTACGATGGCAACGTGACAGTTTTGCCATGTTCTGTTTTGAATTATGTTTTTTCTAACTTTGATTACTCTAATAAACAAAAAGTTTTTTCTGCACGAAATAGCAGCTTCGGTGAGATTTCTTGGTTTTACCAGTCTTTGTCCGAAAGTTCATCCGATGTAGATAAGTATGTCACTTATAACTACATTGAAAACTCATGGGCTTTTGGGAACATGAGTAGAACTTCTTGGAGTGATTCTGGAATACGTCAGTATCCTTATGCTTCCTACATCGATAATACTAACGAAAACAGGTCGTTTCTTTATCAACAGGAGAGAGGATCTGATGCTGATGGTTCTGCTCTAACTGCGTATGTCGAGTCTGGTTTTATAGATATCGATGACGGGGATAGCTTTTCTTTTGTATCAAGGGTTGTTCCCGACATTAGATTTTCTTCTGGTGGCAATATCGGTATGAACATAAAGATAACTCCAAGAGATTTTCCTAACAGTTCGGACGGAACAACTTCGGACCTTGCCGTAACCTCATCTACTGGGCAGAAAAAAACTAGGGTTAGGGGTAGGCAGATAAAGGTTAGGTTTGAGTCAACATCAGCGGGTGTTTCTTGGACTGTCGGCGATACTCGAATAGGCATACAGCCTGACGGGAGAAGGTAATGGCCGAGATTGGCAAGGGTTACATATTAAGCAAGCAAACCGGCGGTGATCTGTCTAGAACTATTTACGAACTTCAGCAAAAAATTAACGAGATTGAGCAGATGAAAGGCGATTTGTTTAGCCTTGGTGTTGCAAGAATGATTTTTATGATGCCGTCTATAGGTGTCAAAACTACTTTCTAATGTCTACGAGATACAAGGTCTTGGGTCAACTTGCTGGCTCTTACAGTAGTGCCCAGACTCTTTACACGGTTCCCACTTCCAGTCTTTTTAGGTACGGGGACAGGGCTTCAAACCTAAGGAAGGCGATTGTATCAAACGTCATAGTTACAAATCTTAACCTTGACGATGCAATCAAATACAGCATGGCCGTTGTGCCAAGCGGCGAATCTGTTTCATCAGAACATTACATAGTGAAGGATTACCAGATAAACGCAGTTAGGGAGGATGGTGACTGGCTTAACTTTGTGCCTAACACTCATCTTGTTTCTTTAGATTTGACCCTTGACCCTGGGGCCTACATATCTTTTCAAGTAACAGATCCCGCAGACGACACGAAGGCAGCCAGCGTTAAGTTTAATGCCTTTGGTGCGGAGATTTTTTAATGTCCGTTAACAGAAGGATTATTGCCCAAAAGTTGTTTATACCGGCAACTGATTCTAAAACCATTTACACGGTTCCTGAATCTACGGATTCCAAGTACGGAATGTCTAAGCATGCTGTTATAAGCAGTTTGGTTGCTTGCAACTTGACAGCCTCCCAGTCTCTTGTAGTGGCAATAAGGGTTGTTAAGAGTGGTAACCCCATACTGGACCCAAACAATATTATTTTGGGACAAAGGCCGCTGGCCCCAGACGAAACAATTGTTTTCCCGCTTTCTCTTACTTTAGAGTCTGGCGACAGTGTTTACGGCGTGACTACGCAAATCCTGGCTGGCAGTGGCCTTTTAAATATCGGTGTTTACGGCAGGGAGATTGACTAATGGCCGAAAGCTTTAAAATTCTTGGCCAAGTTTATCTGCAGGATGCATCAGGTGGTAGTGCTCCTGTATGGAAAGTTCTTTACGTTGTTCCAGAAAGGAGCGACGCTAAGTATGGGTCTGCTTCGGCTCAGGCTGTTATCTCATCAATAGTTATATGCAATGAAGAAACTAGCGATACCAAATACAATATTGCGGTTGTCCCAAATGGCGAAGACGTTAATTCCAGTCCTAATTTCCACCATATTATTTTTAACGAAAAAGTTGTCGCTTCGGAATCTACACATGTCATATCCCTTGGCCTTGGCTTGCAAAGCGGAGACGCTATTTACGTAAAGCAATCGAAGGCAAACGACGGGAAAAAATTCAGTGTTAATGCATTCGGAATAGAGATGGTCTCATGAAAAGAAATATCGGAAAATTTAATAAAATTGCTTACCAAGATGGCGGCGAGGTTGCCGCTTTCGATGAGCCCCGGCTTGATGAAGATTCTGAGGACATCGGACCTCCCATTCTTGGGGCTCCTATGCCAACTCCGAATGCCCGCACTGGTGTACTGGGTCAGATTTCTGAACCAAAAGAGGACATCTCTCCCCAGAGATATGCTGGGGAAATGGCTTCACGTAAGCGAATGAAGAAAATGCCGCAGCAATCCCCACTAGGCCCAATAACTGGTGGCCTTAAGAGTGTTCAGGGAGCAAATATTCCTTCATCTCCGGACCAGCAAGCTTCTTTGGGTGACCGGTGGATGGGAGAAGTTTGGCAGGGTTTGACTTCCGAAGAGAATCCAGTTTCAAACAGCCTCGGCCTCTCCGGAATTGGTTACGCCCATGGTGGTTCCGTTGAAAGCGCCATGGATCTTTATAACCAAACCATTAGAGAGCTTGAGTCTGGTGGAATTGGTTACGCGGGCGGTGGTCTTGTGGATAAGTCTGAAGAAATAGCATCTATGGGTCGTAACGGCGACACGATGCTTATGCACATTAATCCTTCGGAGCTTCAGGGTCTTCAAAGCTTGCTTGGACCTGTTTCAATTAACCCGGACACGGGAAACCCCGAGGCATTTGCTTGGTTGGTTCCTCTGATTGGTGCCGCTATGGGAACAATAGCTTCTGGTGCCATGTCTGATTGGGAGCTTGGCCCCACACTTGCCGGCGCTGGAATGGGTGCAATGATGGGTCTTGGATTAGGCGGGCTTGCCGGTGCTGGTACTGCCGGGACCGGCGCTGCTAAAGCTGGGGCGATTGCCAATATTGCTCCGTCATCACTAGGTAAGACTATTTCAGCTTCGACTCCTTCTATGATTGGTGGGAAAATGACAATTCCCACAGTGACTCAAAGTGTTTTGGGAACCCAAGCAAATGCGCTTTTGGCAAATCCCTTAATATCCGGCGCTTCTTTTGGGGTTCCGAATGCATTTGCGGGTGGGTTGGGTTCGGTGGCTTCTGCTGGTGCTGGCCCTTTCGGTCAGGCTGCTTTTAATGCGATTGCTCCATCAGCGATGAAAGCTGGAGAAATAGCCCCCAAGGCCCCGGGAATACTTGGAACATTAAAAAAAGCAATTTCCGGTAGTAGCTCTGACATGGCCCTTAAGGGTCTTGGCGCTTTAGGTTCTGGCGGTGGCAACAGGCCAGCGCCCCCGCCCGCTTCTCCTCCCATTCAAAGACGGAAAAGTCAAAGCGTTGACCCCAGGCAGTTTATGCGGAGGCCAACTATGGGGCAGGGACTTCCTGGCAGCAGAAGGATAGGGGGCTGAAATGGACGAAGAAGAAGAAGAAATTATCAACCCTTTTGAAGAAGTAGATTTTGAAGAAGGCCTCGGTCCTCAGTCCGATGACTTTGATCCTAACTTTGATGTCCTTGATGTTGTCGAAGCTATTGGAACCCAAAACCCAGAGTACGATTTTTATTCTGCAGAAGGCGAAGCACCGGGAACCATCGATAATTACGACGTTGCCTTTCTTCAAGCCGGTGAGCCTTCACTTGCTGCTCAAGAAATCATGGGTGGTTACGAAGCCCCTGAACTGTCTTCTATCGTTCCAGAGCGTTTACAAGGCGTGTGGTCATTGACAGAAGCCCTTGGAACCGTCAATCCAGATTTAAATGTTTTTGGCGATGATTTAATTACCGCAGAAGACATAAGAGCATTTGACAGGGGTATACCGTTCGCCAGAGATTACTACGGTGGTTACGGAGTTTCTCCTGATGAAATAGAAGAGTCTGAAACTTACGGACAGACCTACGCAGGGTATGTACCTACGGAAGGTATAGACTCTTTGCAGTATCTATTTGGTCCGCAGAACATACCCCCTGGATTAGAGAAGACATTTTTTGATGTAGAAAGAGATCCGTTTAGGCAAGATTGGTCGGAGGGGGCATTTGTTCCTTATTACTATGATCTTGGTGAAATGTCTGAAGTGGATCAGGACCTTTATAGAAATTCGGAATCGTTTCTTTCCGACCTTGGAGAGAGGGCCTCTGCTTCTGGTTTCGATGACATCAATTTGTATCTGATGTCTCTTTCGTCAGAAGACCCTGTTGAGTTTTCTAGGCAAAGGGATTTGTATAATTACTTTGCTCCTATATACGAGGAGCTTGGGCCGCGGTATAGGGCGATACAACAGGAGTCTTTCCAAGAAAGTCTAAGTTCTCCTGAGATGAGAGACTATCTGCAAACCCCAGGGGGTAGTCGGGATATAGTCCAATCGATAGGCATTTTGGCTGCTGCCGCAGGAATCGATCCATCGATGATTAGCCAGCAAGACATCGGAGTGCTGCTCAATGAAATAGGTACTGGTGGTCTAGCCGATCTCATAGCTTTTGCGTCGGGTGGTGGCGGAGGGACTGGAACCGGTGGCGCTCAGACCGGTCCTTCTTTTTCAATTAGAACCGGGGGTGGTGAAGGTGTCGTTG
>CEQV01012923.1_pt1 | contig 13513 bp, 5 predicted proteins | sample 530971 | NCBI WGS metagenome assembly CEQV01 (sample SAMEA2621173, study PRJEB7988) | marine metagenome | biome: marine biome (ENVO:00000447); feature: deep chlorophyll maximum layer (ENVO:xxxxxxxx); material: "saline water (ENVO:00002010), including plankton (ENVO:xxxxxxxx)" | depth 100 m
ATCTGATTTTAATGCCTGACCTGAACTACCAACGGTTAAAGCTACCGGATTCCCAGAAGCATCACCAACAATAATTTTACCTCTAGCAAGTCCAGCCATTTTTGCTGTTGACACTGCATCATCAGATAACATGTCTGTATCTACTGTTCCATCAGGTAATCCACCTGCACTGATTCCGGTAATTGATCCGTTACCATTAATTGTAATTGCCATAGTTTAAACCACCGTCCATACTTCTCCGGCACCTACGGTGACGGTTTTACCTGATGCTACGGTTATAGGACCAAAGCTACCTGCGTTTTTGTTATTTGTTATAGTATAGTCATCACTACAAGTTTGATCATTTTCCCAAAAGATTTGATCACTACCTGGACCTGCAGCTCCACCTGCTGTACCCCAAGACATAACACCAGAAGTGTCACTCTTAAGTGCATGCCCACTTACTGAAGGGAATCCGTCTGGAAGAGTGAAAACCTTATTAGCTGTAACAGCTGCAGGTGCTTTCCATCCGATATAATGGTCTCCATTTGCATCAGCTTCATACCAACGCATTTCTTTCTGGTTATCAAGATTGATATCACCAGTCATTTTATTTCCACCGTCTGTTCTTAGTGTAGGAACACCAGAAACAGTGGGAGCACCTGCTATAATTCTATCTTCAATAGCAGCTGCAGTCATTATATAATCATCACTATCTACAAATGTTTCTGTACTATCAAGTGTTTCAGTAGTATCATCCCAGATATTACCTAGATCACGTCTTAATTCTTGTGCAGTATAGAGTACTTGATCGAAGTCTTCATTTAAATCTTGAGATCTAATTGCGGATCCAGAAAAGAATGTTGCCTTTTTATTCTCAGTGTCAGTGTCTCTATAAATCTTAATTTTAGCACTGGCGGATGGAGCTGTGTTAAATTGTATCTGTGTAGCACTGGCTAGTGTATAATGAGTTGTAAGTGTTTGTACTACAGAATCAACAGAAACTTTGATATCAGTAGTGTCTATATATGGGAATGTAAAGGAGTACAACGTCTGAGATCCAGACGCTGTATAATTGTTTTCAGTTGTTGCCATAGTGTTACTTGTTGTTCAATTGTAATAATTGATTAGCTTCATCATATTGTTTTCTACTCTGCTCTGGTCTATTAGTTCTATTGAAAGCTGCCGCTTCCGCCTTCTTTCTGGCATGTATTAATTGCATAACATCAGGATCACTACTTATCATAGCCCAAGCTTTTATCTTAGCTTGGTTGAATGCCTGTCCAATTAATTGGTTATGTTTATAAGACATTGGACTAATACCAGGTGCCATCCTATGTCTACCTTCTTTAATATCTTCTTCCATTAATCTAATAGATTCTATTACTTCTTTTCTTTTTGATAGTTTTGTTAATTTAGTTTCTAAATCCTGTTTACCTAAAGCTTGTTGGAATTTAGATCTGATACCAGGTACTTCTGCTAAAGATGTCCCATCAGGAGCAGTTAATGTTGCTAAGTTTAAATCATATTGAGATCTAAATAAGAATTTACGTCCAGGTGATTGATCAAAATTTAATTGAATAGGACTTACAGCATTATACATTCTAGTTAAGAAATCCCAATCTTTAATAGGACGTCCATTTAAAACATCATATTTAACTGGTAAGTCATCTTCACCTGCAAGTATTTCCATAAATTGATTTTTATTACGGATAGTTTGCCATAAATCTGCATTAAGTTCCTTCATATGAGGATTGATAATCTTACCTATTTCATTTCTAAGACCAGCTAATGGTACCTGATTATTCATCAAATTAGCAGCAAGTCTTTCTAATTTTTTAGGATTATTGGTAAACAAATCAGTCAAACCAGTTAAACCTTGTAAATAAGTTTTAGATATAAGAGCTTTACCAATAACTAAAGAGTGACTTAATAAACCTTTTTCAACAGCGTTTGGACCTATTGTATTCATATTATCACCTAGATCCGCTACAGCTGATAATACAGTTGAGAACGGTTCTAAAGATTCATGACCAATCCAAACGTCACCTAATTTAATAGAACGTGGTACCCATCCACCAGATATCCAGGCTTGTCTTAATTGAATATCTGAAGGACCATTACCTGTTAATTCACCTTGCATATATTTTTGACCAGCTTGATACATAACAGCAGATCCAATAAGTAATCTACCGTTTTGTAAATCTTGAGCATTCTTTAAATCTTGAGCATTATCAATACCATATTTAACAACCTTATCTAAACTATCAGGTGTAGCTCTTGCTATCTCATTGAATTCTTTAAGTAGCATACCAAAAGGAGTATGTTTAGCAGTCAGTTCTAATCCATTGATTCCTGTTCTAGCGAATAAATAAAAAGGTTTTATTTCAGGGAAAGACCCAAATAATTTATTTAATGCTTCACCGTATCCAGTTAAATCTTTAGTAAGTGTAACTTCTCCTCTAGCATACTTCAACATATTATCGTTTAGATTCCCTGTTGCTGGATCCCAAATCTCATTCTGAACCCTTGCTTCATATTCTCTTATTATATTTTTATCAATATCAGGTATAAGACCTTGTGCTTTAGCATCTAATGTATCTCTTAATGCTCTGGATCTACCTCTAGCTCTTGCTAATATCATTGTGAAAGCATCATCAGTAGATGCTAATAACTTCATATTATAATTTAAGAAGTTACTATGATTTAACCCTCTAGCTAGGTTAGCAACACGGAATGCTGCTTTTTCTCCAATAGATGCATTTCCACTATCTTCAGCCCAGAATCTTAATAATTCCCACTGTTCATCATCCAGAGTATATTCTGCGTATCTACTTTTAACTGTTGATATATCTCCAGACCAATATCCATTTAAACGGTGTTTGAAAAATTCAAATGCTTCAGGAACAACTTCTCTCATAGCATTTATTTCAGCTAAACCTTCTCTTAAAGTTGAAGCGTCAGTAAATCCTGTAGTTATATACCTACCAGCTCCGCCTAGAATTTGTGAGATTGGTCGTAGAAATGTTGCTGAACCTGTACCTAACATAGCTCTAACAGCCGTCTTAGGTCCACTTAAGATGCTATTAATCATAACACCTTGTAATTCTTTTATAATAGCTCCTGTTTCTCTTAAACCAGATTCTGTAGTGTGTCCTAATAATTTATGACGGAAATAATTATCTAAATCTTGCCAATTACTAATTTTATTGGACATTGAAAATGCTTCCAACATTCCTCTTAGTAAATCATCAGATGGTGATTGTCTTGCTAAATTAAACACCATATCCACACGTTGTTTAGCTTGTGCATGGATATCTGATAATGCTTGTTCTACTAATTTCTTACCACCTTTTTGAAGTGCTAATGCTTTGTATTCTTCACTACCAAAGAATCTAGATCTTTGAGTTTGTTCTATACCTACAATAAGATTATCTCGTATGTATTTTAAAGGACCATCAACATCATCAACATTTACATGATCTATCAATTCTCTAGCAGCAACTGCTCTATCACGTAGTTGTTTGAATAATGATTGTTGGATTAAATCTGCAGCTAATACATTTTCTATAGAATAACTGTCTACATCTTCTATTCCTTCAAATATATCTTTCCAGAATTCTTCTGGGGTTAAAGCTCCAGCATCTCTACCACCTATAGTTTCTTGCATCCTTTCAAATGCATCACTATAAACATCTTGTAAAGTCCTACCTTCAGCTTTTAAATTTTGAAGTAATTTATCAAATCTTGCATCACCTATTAATTGTTTAGCAATAGTATCATTAAGACCTTTTAATCCTGAACCTGAATCAGCGACAACTTCAGCAGCTGCAGGTGTTATTAAATTATCAGTAGATCCGTTTTCAGCTCCCCACTCATTATAAATACGTTTTAAAGTTTTTAATACATTCCAAGGTTTACCTGTAGAATTAGGAGCTCCTTGATGTGGTGCCATAATTGGTTTATTTTTATGACCGCGAGCATCTGGATCATTTAACTCTTGTTGACCTTTTTCAATAATTTGTTCATCAACACTCTTTTTATTATCTTCAATAATACGTTCTGCTCTTTGTATATTACCTTCAGTATCAGGTGACCAAGTACTAAATCTGTTACTCTTATCAGTTTTTTGGGTTTGTAACATAGCAAGTGTTTGTTCATCCTTGCTTAGTTTTTTAAAATCTATACCTTGGTTAAATAATCTTTGTATAGTTGCTTTTTCAAGGTTTTTATGTACAAGTTTTTGAGCAGCAATTTCAGCTTTGATTATTCTGTTAGATTGTACTTTATCAACTTTTTTTAAAACATCATTAGTTGGATTACTTTTAATATTTTTAGTACTTCTAACTCTACCTATGGCTCTCATACCACCTTCTAGAGCAGTACCTATTCCTATACCCTCACATACTGATTTTGCTGTTTTCATTGCAGGATGATCAGTATCTTTTGTTGTACAAGGTGTATCAATAAAACCGAAACGATCTCTTAATACTTGCAAACCATTAGAGTCTTGAGAATATTCAGATATTAAATCTTGAGCAACACCTATACTGGCACCTTTTATTAACCAATTAGAACTTGCTACAGTACCTTTTGCTAGTACGGATACAGCTCCAGTACCTTTAGCAGCAGCTCCTCCCCATCCAACAATAGGTATAGCCATTGTACCAAAGTGTACACCAGTTCTTATAAATTGACCCCACCATGTTTTAGTTTCAGGGTTTAGATCACCTCCAAGTGGATTAAAATCTGGTTCATAATCACCTGTATATTTGATATCATCAACCATTTCACCAGATGCTATATCAACAACACGTTCTGGTAAAGTGACAAACGAACTAAGTGTATCTCTACCACCACCTACTATAGCGTTTTTCAGTTCAGTTACATTTTCTGAAAGACCAAATTCGGAAGGATCTTTAACTGCATGAGAACCTTTTTCTAATTCCTCTTGTCTACGTTCTGCTTCTGCCTCTTCGGCTATTCTATCGGCTTCCGCTTTTCTTTTTTGTTCATCTAATTCAAGAGTTCTTTCCTCAGATCCAGCAATTGTTTCATCAATTCTAGCAGTATCTATGTATTGTGTATCTCTTGGCATTATTGTGTACCTCCTGGGATAATACCTTGATATAGATTATTTGGATTTCGATTAAAAAAATCTGGTAATGTTGCTGGTTTATTTTCTCCATCACCACCTATGAAAACATCAGATCCATATAAACCGAATAATCTTTTTTGTATATTTACCAAATCCTTAGTCGTAAGAGCATCATCCAATCTTAAACCTAATTTATTAATTATAGAATCAGTACCACCAGGCACTTTAAGCCAATCAACATTTGTTAATATTTCATTCCAAGGTGCTCTACCAACTATATATGCTTCTTCGGATAATGTATTACTAAAGTCTGATTTAAAACCTTTATAATCTCCAAATTTTACACTGGAATAAGCTTGGGCTCTTTGGTCGTTCTGATTTCTTTCTAATAGAAATTGAGTAGCTCTATCAGCGTTAAGAATTTTTAATTGACCTTTTCTATTAAATCCAACACCTAAACCTTCGAATTGTTTTTCAAGGAATTCGGTTTTACTTAGCCTGGTAGACCCTGCTACTTTATTAAAGGTTTCGTCAAAGAACTTATATCTATTACCATCTGATCCTATATAAGTCATATTTGGAGTTATAGTCTTACCTTTCTTCATTTCTTCTATTAGATGACTATAACGATCTTTAAATATATCTATAGTTTGTGTAGAATCATATCCACTTGCTCTGTACTGTCTTAAAGCATTTTCAGTATTCTCTCGTACCTTATCATCGGGTCTTATCGCTACCGTCCATTTATTAGGATTTTCTTGTAGATCTTTTAAAAAATCTTGTTTAGCATCATGTAAAGCTATTTCCCTGCTTTCTGCTTTGCCTACTAATTCTTTAAATCTTTTCTCTATAAATTTAACACCATTTACGGATATATAGTGGCGACTAGTTCTTTTATCGAACTCACCTTGAACCTTTAAAGTGTCGATTCCAAAATCTTTAACAGCTGATTTTATTTCACTGAGTTCGCTTGGTTTAAGTTCCCATTCTGATTTACCTACCATATTATTATCTGCAGCCCATTTAGTGACTTGTGGATCAAATCTACCTGCAAGTGCTTCTGGATTTATTGGACCACCCAAATCAAACATTGATTGTACTTCCGATTTCTGATCATCTATAGTACTTTGATCTGGATCTCCTAAGTCTTTAGTCGCTTCTTGGAATAATTTTCTAACAGTTAATCCGCCACTATTTCCAGATGAAACTATTTCCTTACACCACTCTAATATCATTTGATTATCAGGATTTTCTAAATTAGCTTTTTGGTGTGCGGATATTTCAGCTTGAATAAAAGATATAGAATTATCTCTTTCAACTTTTGCTCTCTCTGCAGCTTCTATTTGTGCTGCATCTATTCTTTCAAAAAAATTTATTGCTTCAAGATCTTTCGCTCTCCACTCTCTTATTGTGGTTTTCTCTAAAGGTATGGGTAAATCATCAGATTTAACTAATTCAGCATCTATCATAGCAAATGCCTTACTAACAGTTATTTTTCTATCTATAACTGCTTGTACTATATGTTCAAATTTATTTTGCCATTCTTTAGAAGTATCACCACCATTAAGTAATGAATCTGTTTTAACACTATTGGCAAATGCTTTTGCTGCCACTCCTGGTTTTTGACTACCAATATCAGATATTGTTTTCTCGATCTGCAAATTTCTTAAATAAGAATTATAATGTTGTTCATTTGCTTTAGCATCTAAAATACTTCGATAACCTATTAAGTCATCTACAACAGGATCTATTTTACTTAATACTGTAGCAGGATCATACCATTTACTAAGCACACTGTCCATACGGTTCCTAGCTTCAGCTTGTAGGTATCCCAGAACTCTATTATCTACATCTTTATTTACTATTAAATCGTGGTATTTACCACCTTTTGATATGTCTGCTAAATTAATAGCTTCAGGAATTCCTAGTTCTTGCATATAAGGATTTGGTTCTACTTTGAAATCCATTTGCTGCTGGTACCAGGCTGGTATATTATTTATAACATTATTTAAATTTAATTTTGCAAAAGTAGCTTCACGATAACCACTTGCATTTATTATATTTTTAACCAAAGATAATGGTTCACCTTCTAATTTCTTTACAAAAGCGAACTCTTGCATTTCATTAATAGTCTTATCATTTATCTTTTCACCAGTTAACCTAGCATTTATTATATTTTTATATAACTCCTGTTCTTCTGGAATTGTACTGGTTTGTAATTTACGTAGTTTAACTATATCCTCAGTTGCTTTTTTAGCACCTTGCGCTTTATCAACAGCTTCTCTTATTGTGAATGCAGTGGAGGTTAAATGTTGGATATTTTTCCAATTCTGTTCACCCATTTTTTCATTGAGTGTAAGAATCCTATCATTATGACGGTCCAATACATTTTGCTGTTGATATTCAAGATCAATATTTACAACACCTTGCGATTGAGTTCTTTGAAAATTTTTTTCTTCTATAGCTTGATTCTCACGCATCAATTTTACAATTTGATCACCGTAAGTTTGTTTAGGTTGGAAAGCTAGAGATTCTCCTAATGGTTTAAAACCACCATACGTTCTTTTATATTTAGGTTTAGTTTTCGTCACCATTTACCTCCCATAGATTTGATGGTCATACCACCTTGAATACCAGCTGATGCTCCTGCCATTAAATCACTAAAGAATCCACCAGAAACTTTAGCAGGTGCTACAGGTGAAGGTCCAGGCATAGGAGACATACCAGGTATATCCAACATTGGTGCTATAGCAATTTTAGTCCAAGCTGAATAATCATGATTGAAGTGTTGTCCTGCGATACCACCCATTCTTTGTTTAAACGCTTGTCTGGAACTATAAAGTGTTTTATTCATTTCAACTTGTTCTGCTCCAAACTCAGCTAACGTGTTGAGCATATTAGCTCTTTCTTTCGATCTATTTGTATTGCCTCTACCAGAAGCAGCTGCTTCACCTTGAGCTCTCATTAATTCTTTGATTTGTTCGTTACGTTGTAAAGCTGCTTGTTCGAAAGTTTCATTTAATCTAAATTGTTCAGCAGCGAAGGAGGCGTGAGCAGCAGCAGCATTGAATTTTCTTTGCTGTTTATAATCTTGGATTTGAAAATCAAAAACTTCTTTAGTTCTTTTATTTTTTGTTTCGATCATTAATTCATCGAAACGACTCTTATAAGCTTGCTGCTTTACATTATTAATGTAAGCCCTTTGCTCCATCTCATATTGACGTTGAGCTTGTCTTTGTTCGTTTTTCCGTTTATTACGGCTACTCATGTAACCTTGTACAGCACTGACTCCCAGTGCTACACCAGCCCAACCAATATTCATTTCAATACCTGACTCCTCCAGAAACTTCTCATGAGGTTTGGCGAAATTCATCGCCTCCTCAGCTGGATTAATAGGTACACCGAATTCGTTAAATTGCATTATCATACACGATTATAAAATCTTTTATTATACTTACCTTCCCATGTCATACCTAAGAGACTAACTGGTAAAGGTGTGTCACCAACAATGCTTAATGATACATTTTCATTACGTTGATAAACGGGTACATCATGTACACCGTCAGCAGCCATGGCTACTTCATTAAATTGATTAGAAAACGGTTTTATTACACTGACTGTTTGAGTTCTGTTAGGAATTCCAGTCAAATTAACGTTGTACTTAACAGGACCGCTAAGACCTGTAGATACTTTAATTCTGTGTATGATTAAATCAGATGTATAGTCACTTCTGACTTGCTCGTTTGCAGTAGTAGAAACATAGAACTTAGGTAATGAAAGCGTCATAGTATATATGTAACCTATGATTAAATTCTTACCTCTATAATCTCCACTGATATCAACATACTCAGAACCTGCTGAACCTTCAACAGTTGGTTGAATTACAGCACCAACTGAAGCATCAGTAGCTCCTAGTGTTCCTTGTATGTAACCTCCCAGTGCCACCACAGCTAACGTTTTACCTGTTATATGTGTAAATGGTAGGAAGACTCTTGTTTTGTCTGTTAAGGCGTTGTATGTTCTATAAGGATTGGAGTTCCACATATCCATACATACATCTGTTTTTTCTCCTGTAGATAAAGTTAAGAAACCTTCATCACTAGCTTGTCTTAAATCGATAGAACTGACTGATACATTACTACCATCTGATGTGACTGCATAAAATGTACTGGCATCAAAGAATTGATCAACAAGCGTACCTGTTAATTCCCATTTATACCATGTAGATGCAGCTCTTCTATCTGTAGTTTGGTAGAATCTGTATTGATATAGTGTACTATCACCTGTATTACCAAGTGAAAGCATACTCATCCCAGGAGAAGATGCGATATTATCTATAGAAGCTGGTACTAATTCAGGTACAATACCTGTAGTATTGAATGTAGTAGGAGGATCAGTTGTACTTATATTAGCTAATTCAAATATTTTAGAATATAATGGTGTTTTCGAAAGAAATGCTAATGAAGACCCTAAGTTTACAGCAGGTACATTAGTCTCACACTCGTAAGCTGATAATGTATTAACTTTAGCTGTATCAGGACTTAAAACGTCTGAATCTGTTGACAATAAAAACTGTTCATTATCACTAAATAAGACTAAACCAGCACTGGTTGTTTGAACATAATTCAAAAATACAGGTTTAGTAGAAGATGCTGATATATCAATCGGATCGTCAGCAGTTGCAACTTGTGCAGAACCTGCCCAAAAATCATAGAAAGATGCAGCTTTACTTAATATAATATTTCCTCCACTTAAGAATCCAAAACGATTCCTAAAAAAGAATATATTTCTAATAGTATTTCCTACAAAAGATGGAGTCGGATTAGTTAATTCATCTCCAACATCTCTATTCTCCCAACTAATAGGACCATATGTAAATGTACCATCAGCTTGTCTTACCAATTGGTGAGGCATAGTTAATGGATCAATCTTATATTTAAGATCAGGTCCGTTAGATTCTTCCCATGCACCTGGTCCGCTTGTAGCAGTACCTGATGTAGAGAATTTAACCCACATATCATCAGCTAAAACACTCTCACTATTAACTATTTGAACTTTATAACCGTCTACACATTGTACTGGTAATCTTGATAAATCACCAACTTTATCTGTAAATACATATATAGCATTCTCTTGAGGACCACCAACAGCTGTTATTGAAGTTACATTTGTAATATGAATACCAGGTCCGACTGCAGTTGCAACACAACTAGCAGCGGCACCGCCTGCTCCATTAATGTTGGTTACTAAATTTGCTACAATGGTAGGTGCATCAGCGTCACCTGCTGAAGCATCTTGAACTGAAGTGTAACTTATAGCAACACCGTTTATAGTTAATTCATATTTAGAATTATAAGATGTTACATATATAACAACAAACGCTTCACTAGGTACTGCAGGTACTGTATGTGAAGTCATTGCTACTGTTTTATTTTTATTAAGAACGTATGTATAATCATTCAACGTCAATAATTCTATATCATCAGCTGTAGCACCTCTAAGATATCCATCATCAGGTAACCCAGGAATAACACACGCTGTTACTTCTGAATCATAATTACCTTTAGCAGTAGCTTCTGCAGACACAGCATTATCATAGTTTGTTTGGGCTGTACCCATTGAAGTTGTAGTTGTATTATATTGGGCGTCAGTATGGGTAGGTGGATTTATTTTAATAAATTCGAAAAGTTTAAGTCCAGTTGATGCAAGAGTTGGGTTTTCTCTTGTCATTTCCTTACCTTTTTTCCAAGTCAATTCAGTAACTTTACATGTAGCAGATGTAGTTCCACCTGTTATTGTAATTACTTCGTCAACTTTATATCCAGTTGAAACACTTAGAGCACCTCCAGATCTAATAATTGAAGTGGTAGATACAGTGACTACAATAACAGCACCTCCTCCACTTCCTAAAGAAGAATCTGCAATTGTAATTGTTTCACCAGCGTAATACGCATTACCACCGTTAACTAGTGTTACTGTTGGTACACCGCCTTCACTCACTGTTACACTAAATATTGCTCCGGTTCCAACTTTATTAGAAGTGCCAGTTACATTGGGATAAGTACCTTGTACTCTACTAGAATCTGCAACACCGTTGTGTGTAAATGTTGATACAGTGGTTACTTCTGCTACACTTATTTCTGGTTCAACTTTTCTTGCTGTATTAGTTGTTATATTAACTGTTAATTGTGTACCATCACCACCAGATGTAGTCGCATTACCTAGTTGTACCACACGTAGTTTGGCATTACCACCACCACCTGATACTGTTATTTCATCTCCAATTGTATAATTACTTCCTGGTGCGTTCACGACTGCTGCTGTTATTGCACCTGCAGATGTAGTTGTATTGACAGTTAAACCTGCTCCACTACCTGTAGTTGCTACACCTGTTCCATTACTATATCCACTTCCACCTACCATAACTGCTAATTTATAAACCGCGCCTGGTACTACTTTATCTATAGTAGCTGTAGCGTTACCACCACCGCCTGTTAAAGTAACAGTGTCTCCAACTCTGTATCCACTACCAGCATTTACCACTTCAATGGTAGCTATCGCTCCAGCGGATACTGTGGTTTTTAAAGTTAATCCAGTTCCTGATCCACCTGATGTAGCATTAGCAGCTAGAGCAGAGTAACCGGATCCAGCTACAGTAATTTGTATTTGATTTACTTTACCTGTACCAACATTAGTTGGATAATCGACGCCTTCCCCAGTTCTTTCTAATTTATAAACAGGACCAGCTAGATTATTTGCTGATGTACTTATCGGTACACCACCCTCTTTAATAGTATATGTATTGTTTGTTTTGTGTTGTGTAATACCTGAAATTAATGATTCTGTTACAGTACCTATACCACTATCATAATCTTGTGATGTTTCAAATAAAGAACTTTGAGTAAATTCTTGACCATCACCAGCTTCTGTGAAAGCTGCTTGTGCAGTATTTAATGATGAAAGTTTGGTTTCAGTATCAGATATAGCATTATTATATACTAATAAATCTGTTTGTAAATTAGTATAGTTACACCCTGAAGGTACACCAGCATCATCACCCATATCTACCTTTCTAGGACTACCGTCTATTAGACTCCATATTCTAAAAGTATCGTCTGCATATTGTCCTACATATTTTTCATTTTCATCTCTTAATATTGAGAACCATTTCCCATAAGCTTTAGTAGCAGCAACTGTAACTGTAATAGCAGCTCCACCTCCACCACCTAAAGCAGCGTCAGCGATAGTTACTGTATCATTTTTTAAGTAACCTTTACCTCCAGATGAAAGTGTAACATCCACACCTAATGAATGTATAGCGGTTATAGTTAAGACAACTGAGGCAGCTCCACCGCTACCTAAAGAACTGTCAGCTATAGTAATTGTTTCACCAGTGGCATTATATCCAGCTCCACCTGTTTTACTATTACGATTGTCAAGAGTAACAATAGGTTCACCATCTGCTTCTACTACAACTTTTAAATCACACCCTGTACCAGACGCACTACCTGCAGCATTAGCTACATAGTATGTACCTGCAGTTCTGTTACTTGCAGCAACTCCGTTATGTGTAAAAGTTTTAACTTCACCAGCGACTATAGCATGTACATTGAATGTTGCTCCGGTCCCTGATCCTGTTGTTGAAGTAGCAGCAGCTACATATCTTCCTGCGGTTCTACTACCATCACCTACACCATTATGTGTAGCACTTGAAATCGAAGTACTGATATCTTCGGCATTATATAAATTACTTATAAACTTACCTCCTGGTCTTTTTAACATACCCAAAGCATAGTCAGGGTATGTATTTATAGCATCAGATACTTGTGTTGGTATCTTCTTTTTATCAGGTTGTTGTGATATTCCGTTTAAAAAATTTGGAATATCTTGTGTGATTGTACTCATCTTCGTAATGCTTTAAATGGTTGATAGCTGTGATGATAATCTTCTTCATCCTGCCACCCAAATATAGATAAATCTCCTTGTTGGGTTTCATGTTCTATAGCAGCAGCTCTGGCTGAAAGTTCTTCTGCCTCAAGTAATACGTATAATGTTTGATCTCCTACCATTCTAACAGCACATAAACGTGCAGCTCTAGCAGTTATATAAGCTTGTATAGAAGGAGGTACTTCTGTGAAATCCCAATACCATATGATATCACAAGTTATTTCACGAGCTGAATCACCATCTTTCCATTCGTAAGTGTGTTTATTTCTATCGTAAAGTTTACCATTACGACGAACAGGATTATAATCATCCATATGAGTATGTCTATGAGTGTCAATAGACAAAGCATTGTCTGGATATTCTATTTCAAATGTAACTGAATCAGCAGTTAATTTATAGTGACGTTCAGTGTTAAATACCCAACCTTCAGATTGTACAAGTTTATTCACTTCTCTAAGTGTATTTAAAACTATACCAACTTCAGGGTTT
>CEQV01023531.1_pt1 | contig 13172 bp, 5 predicted proteins | sample 530971 | NCBI WGS metagenome assembly CEQV01 (sample SAMEA2621173, study PRJEB7988) | marine metagenome | biome: marine biome (ENVO:00000447); feature: deep chlorophyll maximum layer (ENVO:xxxxxxxx); material: "saline water (ENVO:00002010), including plankton (ENVO:xxxxxxxx)" | depth 100 m
TAGTTTGACTGGGCAGATGGATAACCCTTCAATATTAACATCGGAGGCATTAGCGGCGCTTAAAAGCCGTGTTTTGCGCATATCTCGTAAAGCAGCTAAGATAATGGGTATAAATGTACCTGTTGCAACCACATGTGTTAAGCCATCAGGAACTGTTTCACAACTTGTTGACTCTGCGTCTGGTGTCCACCCAAGATACTCACAATACTACATACGTCGTTATAGAATCTCATCTCGTGACCCATTGTTCCAATTAGCTAAAGATTCAGGAATTAAATGTCATCCTGAGGTAGGACAGGATAAAGAAACTGCATCCACATGGGTGTTAGAATTTCCTGTCAAATCTCCAGACGGTTGTATGACACGTAAGGATGTCTCAGCCCTTGACCAACTAAGTCATTATAAAAACTTACAGCACAATTGGTGTGAACACAATGCAAGTATGACTGTGTATGTCAGAGATGATGAATGGTTCGAAGTAGGTAACTGGGTGTATAAAAATTGGGATATTATTAATGGAGTATCCTTTTTACCTTATGATGGAGGTAAGTATGAATTGGCTCCATATGAGGAAATTGACCACAGAACTTACGAAAGGCTTATAAAGACCCTCCCCCTAATTAACTATACGCAATTGTCTCAATATGAGCAGACTGATAATACTCAGGGAAAAGCTGAGTATGCTTGTGTTGGAGATAAGTGTGAAATCTAACCATGGAATTCGAAACAGATATTACAGGATACGGTCGCAAAATGGGACTAACAGCAGGTCTTGATTCAAACGGAATGATAGACGATGTTGTTCGCATGGGCGGCGGTGAGTTTAATGGTATGCAACCAGCAGGAACTGTTCCAGCAAGAACAATAAACCCAGCTAATGGTGAATCTAGCGGTGGTAATGGTATGGCAGGAGATTTTGCTCCAACTAATGGAAGAGATGATGGTGTAATTGGTAATCCTCGTGGAGGAACCAACGTAGTTTAAGGAGATAAAATATGGCAATAACAGCAGACACAGTATACTCAGGCTCTCAAATGACTCAATATAATCCATTACCAATGGGTTTTTACTTTAGCGGTCCGGTAGCTTGTACAAACGCAGCAGAAACAATCATGGATGACGCCATGAGCAGCACAGCCGATGTGAAAGTAAATGTAAGAGCACATCCAAGTGTTAGAACAGTAAAAGCTTTTGACTTTATAATAAGTGTAGATGGTACAGCCGTCGGTGTTATTACAAGTGACACTGCATACACTAGCAGTAATTCAGAAGGATTAGATTTTATTATACCAAAAGGTACAAATTTAAAAGTAACTGGAGACAACCAAACAGATGGTACTTCAGTTAACTGTCAAACCTACGTTACAATAACAGAATTAATGGGTTCAACTTCAGCTTAGTTGTCTTGTTGATTTATATATTCAGCTAGAGTAGGAGGTTTCCTATTTATGTTTAATCCTACATTAAAACTTGAAGGTGTAAAAGTTATTCTCTTTCCACGAACTCTATAGTTACCAGAAAACTTAGGGTCTTCAGTCTCAATACGTATAACATCATTTTCAGCTAAAGACACTCCCTCAAAAGTTTCCATACCATATTCATATTGGGTTTCTAAGTTAGCTCTAAATAATTTTTGTGCAAAATCTTTACAAGCAGCAGGGGATTCTAACGCAGGATTACTAACTTCTAAGTAGTTTCTATCGTAAGCTTCTATAGCAGTATCGTGTGTAAAAGTACCTGTTACTCCATTTTTACCATTAACTATAACTATTGTAGGAACCTTTCTATTTATTATTTTTAAATCAGTTATATTAGTATACTCTGAGAACACATGCTTTATCTGGTCAGTATCTAATAAACTCTCTAACTCTATAACCAACTGAGAAACACTACCATTATCAACTACTTTAATAATATTAGGTCTTGGTATTGAACCATCGTTATCTATAGCTCTACTCATCAACTGCTTGATTATATCTAAAACGCCCAACGTACCCCTTATGGGGGGCCTAGAAGAGCTTATAGTAGGCGTAGTATCGCCTATGGCATCTGTATTAATCTTATTGTCTAATAGAGCCATAGAAACTGCTTTACGTATAGCATTACCCGCAGTTAATCCATCAATGTTTTCTTTATCTGTTAAAGATATTTTAGCTTTTTCAGGGTTACCACCTTTTACCATGTAGCCTAATATATCTTGGCTAAATATTTCTACATCATCAAAGTTTGCTTTTATTCTTTTGATATACCCTCTAAACAATGGTTTGTCAAAATCAGTAAAATGTAAAGTAACTTCTTTGTTCCATAAATCTTTATATCCTGCATAACTCTTAGGTAATTTAAATTGTAAAGTAGCAGCAGTTAAACCACCAGTGCTTTGATAAGTGCCATCAATATAATCGACAGACACACCTTCTATTCTAACCTCAGGAGTAATCTCGCTCATACTTTAAGCCTCCAAGAGGGAAACGGTCTGTAAACAACACACCATCATTTTTTATCATAGCTACATCTTTTACAATCAAAGTAAAGGTATATGACATTACTGCTCTAGGTCCACCTAATCCACGGGTTTCGTTGACATTACTTATTATACCCCAGAATCTTACGAATGTACCATCTTTTTGTGGTTCATCCCAATATACAGGAACTGCCTCAGCTTGTATGTTTCTTATTTTATGTAAATGCCCATACAGTGTTGATGCACCCTCAGTAGCAACAGTGCCAGTGTCTTCATCTCCTAAAGCTTTACTACTAAAACCTACTTCTGTTATTTTTAAACCAGTCTTTACTATATGTACTTTACCTTTTCTCGTTATAGCTTTGAAATATTGACCGCTTCGGCCTACACTAATATCACTAGTAATAGCTAAAGAATTTAAATTATAAGCAGAATCATCAATATTTTCAATAATAGCCGAATCACCTTGATTACCATCAAAAACATTCCACAACTCAGGGCATGCATTATCATCAGTGCCCGCTAAAGTAGTACCACTAAGTGTTACTTTTAATAAATATTTAGAATTAGTTCCAAATGAAGTACTAGTGAAGTTAGTTAAATTATATAAATTTTGGAAATAAGAAGGTGATGTAGCGTTATAAGTATCCATACCAGCTGTCACAAGTAAAGCACTATTTAAAGTAGTATTACCGGGAACATCTTGATACACTTTATTAGCTCCATTAACTACATCATATACGTTTATTCTTCTGACAGTACCAGTTACAGTGCCGTTAGGTAAAACTAAATTAGAGTTTGTAGTTGCTGAACCGGGTGAGGTAGCTGTACCTACTTGGAGATAAAGTGTACCATGACTTCCTACACCCGCATTATAACCATTACTTGCACCACTTGCAATCCAAAAAGCAGAACCTGAACCAGTCCCTGTTTTTGTAATAAATATATATTTATAGGCACCTACATCTGAGGCATCTCCTATAGTTTCTACCGCTGTTTTATCTGAAGCTGCGGATAAAGCTACTGAAACAAACCCATCACCATATCCAGTCACACCACCAGCAGTAACGCTAGCTGAACCAGTGACAGTAACATCATCAAAACCAGCAGCAGTACAACTAGTGAGGTTGTTAGCTGTAGTATTGTAAACTCCACCACATAAATTTGTAGCAGATATCGCAGCCCAATCATTAGGCATATCAAAACTAATATAACCAGATTTAGCAAAAGAACTACTTTTATCCACATAAGTAGTAGAGTCTGCTATCTCTCTTGATACTCTCGTTGTATCTTTAAACTTTAAAGGTTTCCAATATGCATTTTGTTTTTTAGTACCAGATTCATCTACACGCAGATACTCTACACCAGCTATTTTAAATCCAGTGACATCTGGGTCAAAACTTTCTGCGTCATATCCTAAGTTTCTTACATAATTAGTTGCATTAAAAAATACTTTGTTAGTTTTACTATCAAATGTTAAAAGTAGATACTCTTTTTCTCCATGATTTGTGTCTACCGGTTGGTCAGCAAGGTCTTTAACAGCTACAGAGTTGATACTAGCTAACTTAAAAACAGTTCCACTACCGTTGTTTTTCATATTACTAGATTGGTCACTGAATGGAGTGTCTGTAGCATTTGCTACACTAGTCCAATTAGGACACGGTTTACAGTACAATACTTCAGGTTGATTGTTTGTAATGAGACTACCTGAATTTGAAGCAGCCATAACTGACGTACGTACATTATAATATTGTGTAAAGAATCTTCCATAATCATCCAAAGCAACTGAATTACTTCTTATTTGGTTGTCAGCATCACTCTGTTTATACCACACATATCCAGAACCTGCACCAAATACTTCTTGGTCAGTTTGTATTGTGTTGACACCGTAAGGATTTACTAAATAAGAGTAGTGTGAAGTCTTAACACTCTCAGTTTGTTGAGTACCTGTACCAAGAATATTAGTACTGAGAGCCCATTGATTTACAGGACTCATCCACATTTTTCCATTGTCGTATCTATAGTTAGACAAAGCTACATTAGAACCAGCTGCCCTACTTTGTCCCATTTCAAAAATAGCAAAACGATTATTATCATCTACACTTTTAACAGGACTACCTGCTGTAACATATGTTATTGGATAGTATTTACCATCAGCTGCTTTAGTTACTAAAAATATTTTTAACCTGTTAAATACTTCATTTGTAGTGTAGTCAGTGCCAGCGTTTGTCATACTAGTTCCTACACCTTTACAACTATCAAAAGATACCTTTAGTATTTTATTATATACGCTATTTTCACCGGGATGTTCAGTATGCCAAAAATCATACACTCCATATTGATTTGCTGCTTGTGTTAAATCTACTGAAAAATTTTTTACTGTTTCTTGAGATATGTCTGCACCTAAAGCTATTTGTGGTTCGGTACCAGTTGCTGCATTATACTTATTGCGTGCTACTACACCCTCTACTGACATTGTAATTTTTTGTACTGTTCCTGTCAACTCAGCTCGTGTCAAAGTAGGAGCTATAGCTAAATAAACTTTTTTACCACCTTCAATCTCTAAAATAGAATTATCTATTCCTGAATCAATACTCATATTTTCTACTCGCATGATAGCTGTAGGTGTAGCATCATCTACTCTTAACCCAGAGACAGTTGTTAATTGTGAATAAGGTGCTACTGCTGTATTAGAAGCATCTTTAGAATAATATCTAGATACAATACCAGCAGAGTTAATTGTTTGTACTACAGGGTTGAAAGTGTTTCCTGTTTTATTATAGGTGTGCGGAACTACAATTGAGCTCACAGGCTCAGTAGTAGTTACCCATTGGTAATTAGCTTCATCTGTTTTGTTACTTGTACCATCATCCCAGTCTACATATACTGCACGGACATCAGGTTGTTTAAAACTTAATTTAGCGTAAACTTCAGTGTTAACTGTAGTAGTAGTTATTGCTGAGGTAGCGCCTGTGTTTGAATACCATCCGAGTGCCATGGTTTATACCGTTGTGGCCCTCCATGAAACAGCGTTAGACATACCCATACCGTGCTTTGAACTACCTCTAAAGTTGTGATAGTCTGCTACAAATAATCTTGCTGTGTGTGATATGTTTGCAGTCCCCTCAATATCTAGTAAATTAACAGAATTATAAACATATCTACTAGGTTGTTCTATGACTTTCATTTCTTTATTATAAATAATAAATTCTTCGACGTAACCTTCCATTGGTAAATGAGAAGCAGAATACTTACCACCTATAAAAAAGTCATTACCAGTGTTTGAAACATAAGTAGAACCAGTACTGCTACCAGCAAGTGCACCATCAACATATAATTTACATTTGATATCATTAGCGGAACCACTATTCATTGTAACAATTATAGAAGTAGGTACTTCACCATCACATGTCACTACCTGACTTCCTGTTATGGCTATATCGGCACCCAATTCTACATTAATTTTATTACTAGTGTCTTTATACAATCTAAAGTTACCAGCAGCAGATGCACCAGCACTAGCTAATTGTGCAGCCACATAACGTTTATTACCCTTATCATCGGTATCAAACGTAGCATGAGCAACAAAAGTAAATTCTGTTAATCCTTCTAAAGCAGTATTTGTACCATTTGGAACAGTTAAGGAACCATTGGTAGTTTTATCTAATTTAGCTGCCCAACCACCTTGCCCATAAATTACAGGTCTGACGGTGCTACCTATGGTGATATTACCAGATGTACCTAAAACTGGATTATGAACTTTATAACCAGTAGGAGCAACACCGGGGTTAGGAAAGCCTTCATTCAGCGGAGCCCACATAGTTGCGTGAGTATATTTATCGTTAACATTATCGTTTGATGTAATTAACATCCTATACCACGTGTCATCAGCATTAGTTTCATTCCATGTAAATATTAAACTGTTTAAATTTTGTGAATCTAAATTGTAAAGATTTGTTTCATCTAGAGAAACAGGACCGTTTACTTCTAAATTACTTATCACAGGAGGTAAATCTTGGAATTGCCAAAATAAAGTTGGTTGAGCAGTTTCACTTGTGCTGTCTGGACTTGTAAAGGTATAACTTGAAGATTGAGGGCTAGTTTCGGTAGGATATAATATTATAGGTATATCTGCACCGGGTTCGATAGAAGCTGCTTTTGAAACGTCTCTTAATGGTAAATGCATATATTGACCTTGTACTACTTGGCCTTGTACTACATACCCTCCTCCCGCATTTTCATCAGTTTCTACACCATATCCAAAGTCTTGATTTGTAATAATAGAAGAAGATTCGTCTCCGGGGTAGATATTCCAAGCTCTTGAATAAAGACCGGCTGCACCTCCTGTGGTTGCAACACTACTCTTCATAGAAAATAACCATTCATTTACTGTAGTTCCTGAGCATGTAGCCACTGTAGGATTTACGGTGTCATCAGAAACTATCATACAAGCACTACTATAAGTTCTGCGTATTGTAGATGCAGGGGTATCAAATGTCATAGTCATCCAAAATTTTTCAGGGCAGAACAATAATCTAGGTAGATTTTCTTCAGTTACTAATGCAGTAAAATCATCATCCGCATAAAACAAATCTTCTTTGAAAGAGATTACATTATTAACAATAGGTGATTCTTGGGCTAACTGTAACCCTGTTTTCTTAAAAGAAGTAGCATTAGTTGCCCCTGCTAAATATATAATATAAGTTTCATCAGGGTCGCTCCAGTTTATCATAGATGAATCATGAACTTTAATTTGGTTAGAGTTTAATTCTGAAAACTTACCTAGTTTGGTACCATGAGTAAATATATCAAACTGAGGTATTCCTATAATACGTGTGCTAGCTGCTATATTTTCACGCTTAACCCAGTCACCATACCTATTAGTAGAACCACCAGCAGCACCATCTAGTCGTAAATTTAAGAATCCTTTTTGTCTAAATCCATCGGTAGGTACATTATTAATACTACCTGTAATTACATTGATAGCATTGGAATTACCTACACTAGTACCGACATTAACAGGGAACTGAGAACCAGATAAATGATGCCCTGTAGTTGTACCACTCGTAAAAACAGCAGGAGCTCCCATTTGGCCTCCTAAAGGAATAGCTACACTATCAGTAACACCATCAGCGACAGTCATAAATGCACCACCAGATATAGATGTACTTCCATAAGCTAAAGATAATTTATCAATTTTTCTAGGTATAAGTGGATTAGTTTTTACTGCATCATAATCTTGAGTATTAAAGTCATTAAATAATATATTTCCAGATGCCTCACTAGTATATATCGCACCGGCGTCAGTTAAAGGTAAATACGCACGCTCATTCAACCCTATACAAACGTTTTGTCCTACGTCATAAGTAGACATATCTGCTTTGTTGACACTAGGTTGTAATGTTCCATGTGTTGTGAATGTTACATCAATTATACCTGTACTACCAGCATAATTAGCAGCATTACCACCTACATCAAACATGGTAAAATTATATTTGTCCTCAATACTAGCAAAGGTATTGCTAAGACTAGTACCAGCAACTTCAATTACATCACCTTTATTAGACCAACCACTTCCTCCAGCTAATCCAGTAGTCTTATTAGCCATGTTTTCAAGAGCACCTAAGTCAAAAGCACCAGAAGTAGACACTAATGTTCCAGTATTACTTGCGTTTGTTACTTGAACCTGTCCTGTTAAAGTTACAGGAGCAGAACCAACCCATCTTTTATTGAAAAATTTAGGAGATTGTGAACTAGAAGTTGCACCAGAAATAGCAACATGCATTGGAGATTTATGCGTTTTAGGAGCAAATGCCATAAGTGCATTTCCATTAGCAGCACTGAATGAGTTTATACCCGGACCATAATTATGTAAGCTAATACTATCTATAAATAGCTCTACTTCTTGACTACTACCACTTGTATTACCTTGTGATACATTATCACCAGTAAAGAAAGGTACACTACCATCAGTATTACCACTATACCATGGATAATTTTGTACCCATACAGTCATATGTTTAGGATATAGATGTGGATTGTCTGCAAAATTCCAAGGATTCTGTAATCCGGTAGGATAAGATGCAGGAGTACTACCACCTACTACCCCTTGCGGGAACCATATATCAAGGAAAGGTTTATATCTGTCACTACTGTCAATGGTTACACCATCTTCGGTTTGCTCCAAATCAAAAATAATTCTCATAGGTATACCCCGGTCACTAATAGAAGCTTCTGTAGGGTTAGCAGAACTACTTGCAGCATATGGTACTTTAGAAGACACATATGCACTGTTATCTTGTTGTATATCAGTGAATATACGCATATCAAACCATGAATCCGCAGGTAGTTTTACAAAACGTAAAGGACCATCTACATCTTCCATACTAATTTGGGCAGGACCGGTACCCGAAACAACGGGACTATTACCCCATATTAATCTATTTAAATTTTTATAATTACCACTTGATTTACCTACCAACTTTGCTATTCCACCAGATGCTAATGTATTACCTACAGTAAATCCATTACTAGACGTAACTTGACTTTGTACATCAGTAACAGGTATCGGAAAAGCATATATATCAGGTACTGAAGTACCTTGGGCTTGCGAAGCTGAACCACCACCAGCTGTAGCATAATCACCTAAATTTACTAAACTGTGGTCAAACCTAGTGAAAACTACACCACCAACTATATTTTCTGTGTCTTCCCCGTTGTGGAATCTTTCAAGACCATAAGTAATAAAATCATCTACAGTATGATGGTCTGCTTTAGGTTTATAATTAGAAAAAGTAACACAAATACTTCTTAAAAAGGAATTTTCGAAATGACTTAAATCATTATTAGCTAATACACCATTACCAAGAGCGGGAATATTTTCGTGACAAAATGAAATAGCTCCTGAAATATCAGTGGAAGTACCACCTGTATTACCTTGCCCATTGATAGCAACGTTTGGCCCTAATTTACTTATATTCATAGCCATTCTTATTTCAGGTATAACAGATTGCATATTACCCACATTATTAACATTTATAGTATTATCATATGTGTCCATACCACAATCGAATGGTGGTGTTGGCATAGGTAAATTAAAAATAGAAGCATAAGTACATGTAGGATTTAGATTATCAGTGCCTCCTACAGTGAATTGTATTTGATTATTATCGGGTGCATGGTCCCACAGATGATAGAATCGTATAGATTGTCCACCATCTAATGATTTTTCTGGACTCAAATCTACCAAAGAAGTTATTAAAGGTGCTTCTGCTGACGCACCATAAGGATTTTGGTTATCTAAATTGTTAGCAACTGTTGAAAATATAGTGTTACTTTGATTTCCTTGCGTATTATTATCCATATCAGCAGTAGATGTGTTCATAACTGCATAGTCTACATAGTTTTTATTAAATAGTTCTTGTTTATTGAAGTCATAATATAGTGGTTTGTATTTCATTAAACCATCAGAATCGTCCCAAAAGGTTAAAGCTCCTCCAAAAGTTTCTAATGCATTACGCCATGCTAGTGAGTTAGTAGATTCGTAAATCATATTATTATCCAATCTCATAGTTTGACCATCTTCACTACTTATCAAGGCATAATAAGATTCAGTACCAAAATCAGCATCTTGATTTACAGCTAATTTTACTTTTCTTAAATATCTAGTCACACGAGCAAAATCATCTTCATTTGTATACATATCGTGGTCTTCTAATAGTTGTTTTAAATTACTTTCTGAAATACGAGGGTAAGCTAAACGAGTTACAGCGTTACCTGCTGAAAGTGTCCTAGTTCCCACGTCAGAAATACCTTCAAAATTCTCAAAAAGATATGGATTACTACCCACAGGAAGACTATTTACCATAGTTAGACGGTCTCCTACTACTGGACTTCCATAAGAATCACCATGTACTCCACTAATATTAGCAAGGAAATACGCTCCGGAAGCTAAACCAGCACTTTCTATATCTGGGTCTATTCTATATCCTCCAAGTTTGGGAAAATCACGATTATTTTTTATCTCAACACTAGTATTTTTCAAAGAAAGAAAACCACCAATCAATTCACCATCACCATAATTAGGTTGGTCAGCTACAGTACCTTGTAAAATATAAGATTGACTCATTACTCCACCCTGTAATGTAAATAAAGTAGGAGCAGTAGGGTTAGCTTTAGCTGTTAAATCTCTAAACTCCATATGTAAAGGTATACCTTTAGTAATTGGTTGACGTTTATAATATGTGTTACGCTTAACTTTTGTGGTCATTAAATAATACCTCCGAAAGAATCAATACCTATACTAACGTTTTTCATAACAGTTCTATCCTTTCCTATTGTATCTTGGGTTTGCATAGTATTTAAGATTTGTCCTGAAGTATCAGGTATAAACAACTCTGGGCCTTGTTCTCCTACGATATATGGAGTTCCTTTCATAGGTAATCCTCCATCTGCCATACCTTGAACATATCCTCCAGATTGTCTATTTTGCATATATTTATTTAACATCATACCACCAAGTATTACAGCACCAAGAGCTCCTCCGCCCATAGCGAACTGAGCCGCAGTAGCACTACGTGCTATACCTGCCATCAATAATTGTGTAACTGGTAATACACTGTTTAATACTTTGAAGTATATAATAAATTTAAGGAACTCTGGGTCTAGTGCATGTAATACTTCTAAGAAAATTTTCATAGGTAATACTAATAATTCTAACATTTCAACGCTGACTAGACCAGCATCAGAAAATTCTTGTACAATATCTATTAATTTTACTAACAAATCTTGTAAAACTAATATACCGTTAACAGCCAAATCTTGTATTTGTTGACCAAACGCCGTTAATGCGTATCCATTTTCAGTTTCAATAACAATTAAGTCTCTTAATGCAGCCACAGTTTCAACTACGGCCTTATGAAAAGCATTCATAAATTCAGTACCTTCAAATGTAGCATCTCTCATAAAGAAAATAGCCTGAACATTATTTTTAAGTATTTGTATTTGTGCAGATATAGACTCGTTCTGTATGCGAACCATTTCATCTAACTGTCCGCCAGCATTTTCAGTATCTTTTACAGCTTGTGTGAATTCGTCAGAAGCCTGAACCAAGTGAATAAATGCCGTAGCACCTCTAACGTTTAAATCTTCAATTAATGTAGTTAATAATTCGGTATTCGACGCTGTCTCAGGACCAACAACAGCAGCGAACTGAGAAGCTATCTCAGTCAATTGCATCATTTCACCTTCAGCGTTTAGAATCTCAACACCCATTTTACGGAAACCTACCTCAGCATCCATAGCACTTTCAGCAAATTCAGCCAATGCTTGTCTAAGACCCCTACCAGCTATACCAGCCTCTAAAGCTCTATTAGTCAATATCTGTAGAGCCCCTAGTAATTGGTCTATAGATTGCCCTGTAGAGGTAAAGAAAGGTAGAGCAAACTTAACTGCGCTTGATAAATCTTGATACTCAATCAAAGATTTCTGAATAGCAAAAGCGAATTTATCAGTAACTTCAGCTGCTTGGCTCATTTCCATACCGAAACCGAACAATGTTTGAGCTGTAAGTTTAGAAATAGTATTATGGTCTCCTTGCACAGCCATAGATAATTTTAATGTTTCTGGTAAAATAGACAATGCTTCGTTTGCGCTAACACCAGCCGATGCAAGTTGGTACAATCCAGTAGCACCATTCTGCATTTCCATACCAAATTTTTGTCCAAATTGAGTTATTGTCTCACCGACGTTAAAAAGTTCGTTGTTAGTTAAGTTAAACACAGAGTTTGCATTGAGTAATTCACGCTCAAACTCAATTAATTCTTGTGTGCTTTGGTTGAGCTTGTAGTAGAACGCCGTTGCGAGGGCTACAGAGTTACGTAAAGCTGCGTTAAATCCTTGTCTAATGTGATTGGCTGCCTGAGCGACTTTGGCCCCAAAACGAGCTGCTGCTGCGGTCATCTCATCAAACTTTTTTCTTGTCTTCTCAGCTTGTGCTATACCTGTTTTTAAATTACGAGTATTTTTTACTTCTTGACCTAGTCTTTTTTCAGCACCTTCTAAGAGGTCAGTGTTCTTTTTGATTTTCTCATCCATCAACTTTAACTCATCTTTTGATGCTTTACCTGTTGCTTGGAGTTGTTCTAGCTCTTTTCTAAGACGTATGTCCTTTTCGCTTAAACGTTTGAATTCATCTTTTGATGCTTGTTCTTGTTCTTTTTGTAATCGTAAAACCTCTTTACGTCCTGAGGCATCCATCTTTGCTAAATTTTGGACCATCCTCGTCATTTTCTGTAAAGGTGTTATTCCTTTTTCAATACCTGCAAATAAATCTTTACCAAGTTGTGTTTTAGCAGTAGCCTGTTGAAGTCCTCCAAAACCTTTTTTGACTTTACCTTCACTATCTGCAAAAGAACCAGCGACATCTCTACCAGATTTTTGTAAGTTTTTTAACCCTCTAGCAACTTCAGCGTTCATTAGGGCATTACTTTGTTTAAGATTATTTTGAAATAGGCCAGCTGTTTTTTGTTGTTCCGATAAAGCAAGTCCTCTACTTTTAGCTGAGGCTTGTTGTCTCATCAAAGCAATCTTTTGAAAGACACCTGCTGCACCTTGAGATAAAGCACCACCTGCTTGTTGCATAGCCTGCGGGCTAGGAACGGCTAAACCGATGGCGACTCTTGCTGCAAATACTTGTCCTGCGAAACCCATT
>CEQV01009268.1_pt1 | contig 13166 bp, 3 predicted proteins | sample 530971 | NCBI WGS metagenome assembly CEQV01 (sample SAMEA2621173, study PRJEB7988) | marine metagenome | biome: marine biome (ENVO:00000447); feature: deep chlorophyll maximum layer (ENVO:xxxxxxxx); material: "saline water (ENVO:00002010), including plankton (ENVO:xxxxxxxx)" | depth 100 m
AGCAGCTTTAAATAGGATGCTAGAAAGTAAAGAAACAAGAGAACAAACTCGTATGCAAAATGCTTTAGCAATGATGCAATTTGCACAACAAAAGAAAATGGCTGATTATCAATTAGCATCTAGTCAATTACAAACTTTAAATTTAGCTAATCAAACAATTCAAGCTAGAGAAGCTGAAACATTTGCATCAGCTACTGGTCTTGGTGCATTTAATTTTGAAGATGAAGAAGGTAAAGGCGTTGAAGATGCTAGAAAATATCTTACAAAAAAAATTAAAGTTAAAAAAGGTGTTAATCAAGGTGGATTAGGATTAAGTGAAATACAAGCAAACGAAATGATTTCTTCTTATGTTGCTCATAGAGCTGGTAATCACGCAGCTATTCTTGGGTTAGCTTCTGAATTAGCAGATATAGCTGATAAAAAACAATCTAATGTTGTTGTATCTGGTGAAGAAAATAAATTATTTACAGCATTTCAGCAAGGCATAGGTTATTTTGATGATACTAAAAATGCTCAAGAAAGATTAGGGTCTATAAGAAAATCAATAGATAATTCTAATGCTATAATTGAAGAACAATTTGATTTAGCAAAAGGTGATACAAAAATATCTGAAGAAATAAAAGCATTTAGTTTAGATGACTTAGCTGACGCAGCTGAAGAAATGGATGTTATATCTGAATCTTTTGTTCCAAAAACAAGAGAACAAGCATCTGCTAAAGCTGAAGAGAATATAAATACTTTAAATACTGATATTTCTGAAAAGAATAATGCATTACAACTTCTTGAAGAAGAACAAAAAACTTTAAATATTTATAAAGATTCAGGTCAATTAAGTCAATCTCAACAAGAATATTTAGATAGAATACCTGATTTGAAAAAAGACATAGAAAAAGATATATTAAAATTGAGTACAGATATGGATGAACAATCAACTTTAAAAAGAATGATTGATCGATCAAAAGCTGGTAGAGAAATTAATTTTCCTGATATTACTTCTTTCTAAAGATTTGAATATAAAAAATGGCAGATAATCTTACTTCAAAATTTAAAGAAGAATTAGAAAAAAGAAGTAAAACTCAATCTTCTATTACTTCTCCTAACATACCTAGTGCAAATCTATGGGACAATCTAGGTAGAGATGCTTACAACCCTGATGATGATGTATTACCAGATTTCGGACCTTTAAAAGGTATTGCAGCTGGACTATGGACATTTGCTGATACAGCTACATTTGGATTTCTTGGATTAGCTGATGAAAAACTTGGTTGGTCACTTGAAGATGCTATGTGGGATGAAGAGAATGCATGGGCAAAATGGGGCTCAGCTTTTGGTGGATTAGCTGGTTTTGTATCAGGAGCTCCTTTAAGAGTAGGTCTTAAAATAGCTAGTAAAGCAGCACCAACAGCTGCTAGAATGGCAGGACTTAGTAAGAAAACTAAGTTTATGGATAAAGTTACTAACACCATGACATCTAAAGGTGTTAAAGCAGGTCTAGGTAAAAAAGAAGCTGAGCAAATTACAAATCTGTATTCAAATTTACATCAAAAATCAAGATATACAGCTGATATAGCTAAGAATTGGACTAAACATTCTAATAAATTAATGGATGATATTCTTCAACAAGGAGTTGGAGCTGGTAAGTTAAGTGCTACTGAGGCTAATGCAGTTAGGCAAATGTTTAAAGGTAATATGGGTCGTAGACCAGTAGCTGATTTAATAGATGTTGTAATGGAAACAGGCAAATTTGCTAACCCTAAAACTGGATTTATTGTTGGTAATATGATTAATGAAGCTGTTGCTTTTGGTGTTATTGACGCTGTATTTGAAGCTACTAGATCATATAAAGAAGGAGAAGATTATGATTGGACAGCACCTATTTGGGGTGTAGGTATTGGTAGTGCTTTTGGTGCTTTAAAAATGTTACCAGCAGCTGGGAAAGCATCTCCGTCTTCAAAAGATTTTGTTACTGGACTAAGAACAGCATTTGATTCTAAGTATACTAACTTTGAAAAATTTAAAGGAAAACAATTATATCAAAAAGCAGAAGGTCATGGTGCAATGCTAAAGCATTATGGTGAGAATGCATTTGTTAAGCAAGATATTGATGGTGTTCTTAGAAAAAAACCAAGTAAGCCTTGGATAGTTAAAGTTGCATATAAAGGTTCTAAGAAGAATAAAAAACATATGTGGTTTAATTTAACTAAAGCATCTCAATATTCAAAATATCCTAGTATAAGTGATGAAGCATTAGAATCAATGACAAGAGAAGCTCTTGGGAAAAGTACTAGAGATATTGGTGGACAATTAATTAGAGCTGCAATAGCTGATGAAGGAAAAACTATGTTGGCTAATATAAAGCCGATGATTGGCGGAGCTTTAATTATGAACGCTAGGACATTATATGAGATGCATCAAGGAGCTGATCCAGATATTAATGATATACTACCTCATGCATTAATAGGAGCTTGGATTAATAGAAGAGGCAATCCATCTGCATGGGATATGAGTCCTGCAAGAATGGAAGCTCTTAGAAATAATTTAAACTTCTTAGGTATAAGTGTTCCTAATTTACATAATGTACCTGATTTTAGAGCTCCAGTACATAGCTCTATTAATCCGATGAAAAATAATCCGAATTTAGAAGCTACTAGAGAAAAAATGAGAGAGATGGAACATACAACACCAGATGTTGATGTTCTTTTTTCTCCGTTGACAGCTAAAGAAAAAGGTGAAACTTCAGTACAAATGGACAATAGTGAAACAGCTAGAATATATAAAGCTGTTCATGCTTATTCTGCTGGCCTTGATAGACATCAAAGACCTTTAGATGATATACCAATGAGTGATGCAAAAGAAGTTGTTGATTTATTTAAAAAAGCATCTAAAAAAGATGGCTTTGAAGTCAGAGATGAAACAGATGCTTATGAATATTTAGAAGAGCAATCGTGGATGTCTACTGAAAATATGCTAGAGTCTTTTACAGAAACACCATATAAGATATCTGAAATTACTAATGAGTTTAGCTTACCAGAAAATGAAGCACAATTAAGGTCTAAGACATTACCTGAAATTAATATATCTGAAAAATTAAATGAAGAAATAACAAAAGATGATAGCTATGCTCAAGATGCTACAGAAATGGTTGACAATACAATAACAAAAGTAAATATGTTATTTGAACATTTAAGAAGAGCTAATGTTGTTGATGATAAAATTCCACTAGAAAGAAAACAAGCTAATGTTACTACATTAGATCAGTTTAAAAAGATAAAAGAATTTGTAGATGAAGTAGAAGAAAAATTTTCTGTTGATTTACCAAAAGGTCAAAAATTTGATATAGTTGAATCTTTTCCAGCGTTACAAAAAGCTCTTTTACATAACTTCGCTAGGAAAGCAACAAGAGGTACTGGAGAATTTTTTGATAGAACAAACCCTGGTTTTGATGAATTAAAAGGGCATTTTGGTAATGTTTTCTTTGGAGCTAGAGGTGATTTAACTAAACAAAAATTAATCCCTGATGTTAGTAATAAACATATTAAGATTACAGATTCTCCACCTGGTGAAGAAGTTAATGCTAGGTCTATATTAGGAGCAGCTCTTGATATATTTAGTGCTAAAGGTCAGTTTGAAGTCTTACCTCCTAAAAAGACGTTACCTGATGAAAGTGGATATGAACCTTATTTTGAAGTTCCTTATAGTAAGGTGATGTCAATAAAAGAATTTTTATCTAGCAAGGGATTAATCGTAGGTGAAAAAAGTTTAACTCCATTTCATAATGAAATTGTTTATAGTATACTTAGAGAAAGAATAAAAGGATCTTCTTTAACAGCTAGAGATGTTGCTGGTTTAAATACATATATGAGTATGGGTAGTGGATATGCAAGTTTTAAGCCAGCTAGCAAAGGAGAAGCAGCTGGATGGACAATTAGTAAAATAGATATGATTAAGATACCTGAAAATATTGATGATCCTGTGTATAGATTAGCTGTAGCAACTAATGAAAAAATAGATTCTATTATAAAGAATAGTGAAACATATGATAAAAATGGAAAAAAACTAGGTAAGTTAGTTAAGCCATCATCAGAACCTTTAACTATAATAAATGAACAAGAATTAATAGCAGCTAATAATGCATTAAATATTTCTCATGGTGATTACAATGCAAAACAAATGATGCTTAATATGTTGAATGTTATGAACCCTGCTAAATATGGAAATTATATAGAGCAAATGCATAGGATGATTCAATCACCTGGTGGTCATAACGCTGCTCTTTTACAAGCTTATTTAGAAACATCAGGTGTGCTTACTAGAAATAAAAAGAATCAGATTACACCATCTAAAGATCATATAGAATTAATGAATGATACTAAAGTGATGGAAGAAATAAGTAAAAAAATAGAACTGGAAACTGGCAGTAGTTTAAAAGATATAGAAGCAAATATTCAGCACATTGCTCAAAGAGTTGAGAATACAATGTCTGGATTTGAAGATGTTGCTAAAGCTAGTAAGATGACAATGAGTAAGTTCTTTGATACTTATAAAGTAAAGGATGGACCTGGGCATGAATATGAAAAACAATTAAATTATATTAATAATATATTATTTGATACAACTGGCAATGTTGAAAGTTGGACAAGAAAAGATACTGGTGTTAAGAATTTAATTGATAATATTTATGTTAAATACAACGATAAAGATACATTAGTAAAAGACATACCATATAAAGAATCTAGAGATGAATTTTATAAAGAAATTCAATCTGATGTAATTGGATTAATAAAAACTAGAGTTGAAAGTAAAAATTATCATGTTCTGCATTATGATGGAAGCATAAGAGAAGATACTGCAACTGTAATAGACAATGGTAGTTTTGATGCATTATGGTCAAGAGGAATGAAACCAGTATTGGCTAGTGGAGAAGTAACTAAACTTGTTCCAACAGCTTTTGATTCAGGAACTGTAAGAAGATATTTTAATATATTTGAAGCTTTTGCTGCAAATTTAAATCCTGATATTGCTAATCCTTTAAAAGTTGACTATAATAATTTTGAAGAGTTATTAAAAAAACAAGATAAGTTTTTTAAAGGTACTGAAGCTGAAATGGATACAGGAGGTGGAGCAATATTATTTCATACTCAACCTAATGCTACTCCATTTATATTAGCTAGGAAAGACTTACCTAACTTAGAAAAAGCATATATAGAATTTTCAAAAGACTTAAACGCTGCTATAGAAAGAGGTGATTTGCAATTACCTTTAGATAGATTAGCTAACATAGAAGAGATTAATCAATCTATGCTTGGTGGAAAGTTAAAGAAAGGTGAGAAAGTTAAAATTATATCAAATGAAGATACTAAAGAGACTCCTTTTGCTCATGAATTTATAGTAGAAGGATATAATCCTGATGACTTATCTAAAGTAAAATTATCTATAGATCCTGAAGTTGATTTATCTATAAAAATAAATAAAGAAATAGATACTTTTTTAAAGCAAGTTACTACCGATGGTATATCTAGAGAATTTCTTGAGCCTACTGGTGGAAATAGAACCCCTAGCCCTGATGATTATAAAACTGCTATGAGATATTGGAAAAATTATGAATGGCTACTTGGCACAAGCAATGATTGGTCTAGAGTTGAAGAAGCATTTTCAGCTAGAGATGTTACTAAAATGTTATCTAGGATGAAACTTTATGAAACAAAAAACTTTGGGAAAGAGCAAAGAGATATATTTAAAGGATTGCCTTTAGAATCTGACCAGCAACGTCAATTTGATAGGTTTGAAGATGGTTCCAATGTTATGATTTTTGACGACAATGCAAATTATGATGTGAAAGATTATGTTCAACAGCAATTAAAAAATTTAAAGTTAACATGGGATAGTGTTTTAGGTGAAAGAAGTAGTGATAGTGCTTATGATAGTATAGCATATGCAAGTAAAGACCAAATGCAATACCTATCTTTTATACATGGATTTAAAAATTGGAAAACTAATTCTATATTAAAACCAGTAATAAGTTCTACTGGTGAAAACTATTTAATGGGTAAAACATTATTCGTATACGACCCTTATTTAGACAGTTATTTAAAGAATAATAATATAGATATTTTATTAACTAATAGTGGATCAAAATTATTAAGTACTAATTGGGAAATAAATGCAGCAGATTTTGTACCAACTAATTCTAAAAAACAAGAATTAAGTAAGTATATAAAAAAGATAAGTTCTAATTCTATAGGTGTTAAATCAGAAAACTTTCAAGATACTGATCTTGCTAAACAATCAGTATCAAATTATAATTATATGGATAGTCTTGAATCTCAATCAATATTTAATAGAGACTATGCTGATCCATTAGATAAAGCTTTGTCAGGATTAACTTCAATTCTTGAATCTCCTGTTCATGTTAATCAATTTATAAGACAATCATATAAAGATGAAGATAGTGTACAAGCTATGGCTGGTAATCATAGTATTGCTACCGCTAAAGTAGGAGCTTTAAGAGCTTATAACAATGTTAGTGATGTAGCATATGCAATGGATATTAGTCCAAGAATGGTTTATAATAAATTATATAAACACTTTATTGACCCTATTATTAATTCAAAATCTGTTATGAGGTCTGAATCTGGATATACAAATAAATCTATTGGTAGGTTTGGTGGAAAAGCTCCATTAATTCAAAGTTTAAATCCTAAGTATAATAATTTAAAAGGAACTATTGTAACTAGAGATGGAGAATTAAAACAAATAGGTGAGATTGTTTTAAGAGATGCTGATAGAGATTCTCTACTATCTGAGTTATTAAAAGATGGGTATCAATTAAGATTTGTAGATAATAAAAATGCAAGAATTGTTAAATCTATAGATGGCATTAATGAAGATTTTTGGACAGAATCAATAAATAATGGATGGACATTAGGAGATGTTCATAGTTTATTAAAAGGAAGAAAAGATTTTGACCTTAAGGATGAATTTGATTATAGTGTTGCTGTAATGGTTAATAGGTATCCTAGAACAAGACCTAATGATGTTACGTTTTTAGCATTAAGAGATTTTTTAGAAAAAGAAATGGGCAATGGTATAATAATAAATCCATATGATGTGTTAAATGTATTTGAAGGTGACTATGATGCTGATAAAGCAGACTATTATTTTATGCATAGAGAAACAATGGCTGATCATGTATCTAATAATTTAGTTAATAATTGGGTTCAGTCTATTGAACCACAAGATAAAGTAAATAATAACACAGCATTAACATTAGGTAAACTTAATTCTACAGATGAAAATAAATTATTTCAAAAAGGGATAGGTACTGATTTAATTAATTCTAAAGTAAGAGGATTAGGTCAAACAATGCCTCGATTATTAAATCACTTAACTCATTTATCTGAAAAGATTACTCGTAAAATGATAGATGGAGATAAAAAATTAAAGCAAATAGAAGACCAGTTTAAAGGTTCAGGGTATGTTTTAGAAAATAAACATATACTTATGACAACAAAGAAAAATAAAGGCAGAGAAACAGAATATATAATTTTAGATTTTGATGATACAAAAGTTCATCATAGGCTAGGATTAAACGCACAAACAATGTTAGACGCTGGTGCTAAAGATACTGGTATGTTTGATGAACCTGGAAAATGGGCAAAGAAAGTATTTTTTGGAGATGTTACTGAAGATATAAATACTATGTCTAATCTTGATGACTTTGCAAAAACAAATAATTATAATGATATTGAGACTGGTAAAAAAGGAAGACCTAGAATATTTAGAAAGCTAATTGTTAATAAAGATGGAGTTAAAGAAGAATATTTAAATATAGTTGAGCAAGAATTATTTCAATCTGTAATGCAAAATCATGGAAGATTTTTACAATTAATACCTGGTATTTTTGAAAGGTCTGGCGAGAGAAGACAAGCTACATTTGAAGATATTTGGCAAAAGTCTGATGATTATTTTAATTTTTATCAAGATATGGGAACGTCTTTATATAATAGATTAAAAAATAAAGAATCAATTAATGAAGATAAAGATTCATCAGATATCTTAAAAAAGATGTTTGGTGTTAAAAGTTTTAGAAAAACTTCTATAATTAAAGGAACAAAGAAAAAGAAAAAAGAAACTATAGAATACAGCACTAAAAGCCCTTTTGATTCCAATAAAAGATTATTACAAAAAGCTATGTATGAAGGTAGGTCTGGTCATGTTGTTGATCAAATTTTTCACAGAATATGGCGTAAAAATATTTTTGAAGATAAACCTATTAATAGAAAATTAACTGGTCAAGAAAGAAAATTATTAGATGATGCAACAGAAACATTTATGCATTCTACAGATTTTAAAAACCCTGAAGAAAGAAGAAGGTCAATAGGATTATATATTGATAATGTAAAAGAGACTGTTAGAGATATTAATAAGTCTATTAATATGATACATAAATTAAAAAGAAAAGCTAAAAAAATAAAATGGCAAAAAATAACAGATACATTTACTACAGATATAAGAGATGGTATTTTAGAAGGAATTGAATCATCTATAAAATCTATAGAGCAAGATTATGGAAAATTTATATCTAGGAAGTATCATAAAACTAAAAGAATTGCTGATATAGGTGAAGGTATAAAGTATAAATCTTTAGAAAAAAATAAAGATTTAAGAGAAGGTGCTATACAAATGTATACTTTAAATGCTTTAAGTGGAATTGATTGGGAGCATACATATGGGAAAAATAATATAGAATTAAATGAAAATGTAAAAATTTTAAAAAGTTTAGAAGCTAAATATTTTAGTGAGTGGATGGGCAATAGAGATGCAAGTAAAACTTCTTTTGCTTATGGAGTTGATGAAACATTATTAAATACAGCTGAAAAACAATTCTTACAAAATCTTCCAGATAGAGCTACATTTGAAGAAGTAAGAGATGAGATACTTCAAAAAGGATATGATAGATGGGGAATGCCATATATATATAAATACGCTTCTCCTTCTTTAGATAAAATGACAATAGGTGTGTTTAATAATACTCCAGTTCCAGTACCTTTTAAATCCAGTAATAGATATAAAACTATGTTAAACTTTATTACTAAAAAATCTATAGAACATGAAAGCGTTGGAACAAATCATTGGAAAATTACAATGAACAGACTAGCAAGAATATCTCATAGATATAGAAGTTTACTTGAAGATAATACAGGTATGATACCTCATGAACACCCACAATGGAATGAGTATGTAACAATGATGAAAAGAGCTGGTGAGATTATACATGATGATGTTGGATTTCAAAATCATCAATTCCCTAGTTTGCATAAAGATTTTGTTAGTTCATATAAAAGATATAATAATATAAAATTTGATATTAATAGAAGTGGATTTACTGATCCAATATTAATTTCAAATAATCATGTATTGAATTTTTATAGAGATTTATTTAAAGCTAGTAAGTATGAAGAAGACTTTAAAGACTTAGAAGATAGAATTAGTAATGTTACAGCACTTCAAATGGAAGGAAGAATAATTGACCCAATGTCTTACTTAGCAACAATGAATAGCATTGAAGGTGATTTAGTTCCTAAGATAAATAAGATATTAAACGAAGGTAATTTTAGTCTTTTAGATAATTCATTAGAAGCTCAACGATTAAGAAATAATCCATTGTGGTCTGCATTAGGAGGGTCTAAAGGCATTATAGGTAAAGAGATGTCATTTGAACCAATAAACAGATTAAGTAAAGCTAATTTAGATTTATATAGTAAACTTGTAAAACAAGGAAGAGACATTAAAGAAATAAGAGATGATAATATAAAGATGGATGAAATAAGAAATGAGTGGAGATGTTCAACTGGAGATTTAAATGAGTAGACCAACATATTGCACAGCTAGTGAAGCTTTAGTAAAACTTGCAGATTTATATGATGATTTTACAGGACCAAAGTCTAATGCTTACAAACACTTAACTGACCCTAAAGGTGAATTTAGAAGATTTGTAGAGCTAGAATTAGGTGTTGATATAGATGCTATAAAGTTTATGGCTTCAGCTGGTAACTTAACAAAAGGTGATGTAAGAGGATTAAAAATTAAATTAGATGAACATATTAAAAATTTAGAATCTGGTGAATTACCTGGTTCTGTTGAATGGTATGTTCCTGCTGCTTTTGCAAAGAAAGACCCAAGTATATATAAAACATTAAACAATCTTCAAAGAGCTGGATTTAAAGACCAAGCTCGTAGATTGTTAGATAGCGACAGTAGTCAAATTTTACTTGATTCAGTTAAAAAAGAAGCTGAATTAAGAGCAATATCTACACCTGGATTATTTGATTCTGTGGTAAAAAAATACTTTAAACCTATTCTTGGTCTAACACCACAACAGAAACATAATAAATATACTAAATTAAAAAGAAGATATATAGCAGAAGCTAAAGCTGGTATAGAAGGATCAGCTGCTAATTTAGAAAAATTTACAAAATTAGAAAATGAATTAATAAAAGGCGAACCAGAGTTGGGTGTTTTTAATGATTTAAAAGATGTAATTGAAAATATATTACCAAAAGTAATTGCAGCTGAAAATAAAATAAGACTTGAAAATCACAAGAAATCTGGAAAAAAGACACCGAGTCCAGAGAATCAATTAATAACTAATTTAAGTTTAGCTGGTGAAAATTTTGATTTAAAAAATACTAAAAAAGACTTTAAAGGCAATAAAGTAGTTGTTGATTTACAGAAACTGCTAAGTAATGTAAAAATAGATAATAAAGATTTATCTGCTCCAATGAAGAAAGCATTAACTACATATATAAAGTTAATGGACAGAGCTCATGATACATTAGTTGATGGGGTTAGATCAAAAATAAAAACATTAAATCTTAAAAATAATGATAAAAAAACGGAAGATAAGATTAAAGAGTTTACAAAAAAAATGGAAGAAAAGTTATTACCTGATTTTGAAGCAGGATTTTTTCCTCATTTTGTAGAAGATTTAACAGCTGATTTTTGGGCTGGTATAATGCCATTATTTGATGATTTAAATATAGCATCTAATAATTATGAAAAAAAATCTCATGGGTCTATAAGTATTGATAAAGCATTAGATAATATAGATGGATATATGAGTGATCATGCTAAAAAAAGAGCCAATAAAAGAAGTTATGATCATTCTCCTAATTTCATGTTAAGTGTAAGCGATTATTTAAATGATGTAAATAAATTTAATTTTATTTCGTTTGTTGATAGATACCATGCTGAAGCATTAAGAAGTATTGAAAAAAGATTTAAAGAAACTAATGGAAATTTAAATGGGTATGCTCAAAAAATAGCTGAATTTGTTACAGATATGCATAATACAGCAACTGGTAGAAATGATGTAGATAATCCTCAAGTAAGAGGATTTCTTAGAACAGCTCTTGGTTTTGAATTTGTATCTAAAATGGGTATAAATGTAAGAAGCGCTGCTAAAAATGCAACACAAAGATTAATTGACTATACTCAATGGTCAAGGCAAATGATAAAAGATTCAAATGCTTGGTGGGATGGTGAAGGTAGAGCTGAAATTGCTGTAGGTTATGGTGAGTCAGCTGACCCAATGAAAGTACTATCTGATTTAGGTATTGGATTTGCTAAAGGTATGTCACCTGAATTATTAGAATCTACTGGTATAGGTGGAGCTGCAACTAAAACAGCTCAATTTAATAAAGAAACTGGTAAAGTTAATTTTGTTGAGACTTCCAAGATGGAAGGAATTGCTGATGTTGTATCTAATGTTGGTTCAGTAGCATCTGGTATACATAGAGCTGTAGAGAACAGAAATAGAGCTGCTACTTTTAAAATAGCTTACTATCAAATGTGGAAGTGGTTAAATGTCCCTGATTTTTTAAATAAATATAAGAGTACTGATGTAGCTAAAAATGCAATACATAGAAAAGCTGAATCATATGCATTAAAAATGACAGTAGCTCATCATTTTGATTATAATGATTTTTCTAAAGCTAAAATATTAACAAGACCAATGGGTAAATTAGTTGGTCAGTTTCAACATTTTGCTTTTTCGTTTTATGAATTGAGTTACAATTTAGCTAGGAAATCAAAGAATGATTTATTAGAAGGTGAAATAAAAGGTCAAAATGCATTAAAAGCATATAGGTATGCAACAATATATTTCTTAGCTCCTGTTTTAGCGGCTATGGCAACAGGAATAAATTTAGATAATTTAGTTGATAACAATATAAAAAATACTTTAAAACAATGGCATGCTTGGTTATTTGGAGATGATGAAGAAAAAGAAGCAGCTTTCTATGGTAAAGATCCAGTGACGTCAGCATTATCTTTCCCAGCTTTAGAAACAGCTTTAAAAGTTGGAGAAGCTTTTGAAGTTATTAATTTAGATGAAGATGGTATGTTAGGGATGTTTTCATCTTTTCAAGATTCTTCTAATAGAACTGGAGATGAAGATGCTTTTAAAAAACTAAGAATACTTAATACTTCTTTAGCTAGAGCATTTGATAGAACATTACCAGCTTTATCAAGAGGTCAATTAGGATGGGCTCTTCAATCAGAATTAGGATTATATCCAAGTAAAGAAGCTAGAAAGCTACAAGAAGATTATGGATATAGAGCTGATGGTAAAAGAAAAAGAAAAAAGAAGAAGTCTATTACTCCTAGTCCATATTATTCAAATAATAAAAATGTATTAGCTTCTATAGATAAAGTAAAAAATACTACCAATCTAAATAAATATGACAAATTTCAAAGACAAAACATTATGAAAGCTTTTGATTTAATTAAGCAACAGCAATTAGAAGAAGAAGAAATTTATAATGTTGATAATAATAGAAAGATGACAATAAGTTAAAGAGCAGTTGAGATGTGTAAACATAAGGGGTTGTATATAATTATCCCAACCACTCTTTATATTAATTAATTTGTATTTAAAATATATTCCTTAATTGAATTTATTATTTCTTGATTTCCTTTTTGAATAGATTCATAGACAGCTGTAATTATCTTAGAACTTTCTAAGTCATCTAATGAATTACTTTCTTTAATAGCTTTTAACATATTTGCTTTAGTTTCTAAATCTAGTATAGTCATATCTAAAAAAGATTTATTCATCTATATTTTTCCTCTCTAAGCACCATAGTGCTATTAAAGCAGCGTCGCTT
>CEQV01010614.1_pt1 | contig 13133 bp, 17 predicted proteins | sample 530971 | NCBI WGS metagenome assembly CEQV01 (sample SAMEA2621173, study PRJEB7988) | marine metagenome | biome: marine biome (ENVO:00000447); feature: deep chlorophyll maximum layer (ENVO:xxxxxxxx); material: "saline water (ENVO:00002010), including plankton (ENVO:xxxxxxxx)" | depth 100 m
GATGGCGATAAAAAGAAGTTTGTCCAAATGAAATGGGATAAACAAAAGGAACAGTTTGTTTCTGGATACGGGTGTATGGACGGTGTTAGGCGTGTTCCGTATATGTTAGAAAAGATTAAGGATAAGAAGAAAATATTTTTAGTTGAGGGTGAGAAAGATGTTCACACTTGCTGGAATTTAAACCTACCTGCAACTACTACTCCTGCTGGTTCAAATTCGTGGAAAGCATCCTATGCTGAAATATTAAGATCGATAGGTGTAGAAGGAGTATGTATCGTTCCAGATGCCGATAAGCAAGGTTATAAATACATGGCTAAAGCGTCAAAAGATTTAATGGATGTGGGAATTACGGTTAAGTGTGTAACCCTTCCAGGTGTCGAATTTTCTTCGGGCAAAGATATATCCGATTGGATATCAAATGGCGGATCGAAAGAACAATTAATTGAAGAAATGAAACGTACCAGCCCACTCGATCAAGACGGATTAAGCGAACTGGAATACAAATTTTCCAGTTCGTTTAACGTCATGTCGGTTAGTGAATTGCGTAAACAGGCGGATGAAGAAATGGTTAATGAGTGGGTGGTAGATCAGCAACTAGCGTCAGGTTGTTTTTCTATGCTTGTGGGTAGAGAAGGTTCAGGAAAATCTACTCTAGCTAGGTGTATTGCGGCTAGTGTGGTTAAAGGCAGATCGATTCTTGATTACAAGACGAATCAAGGTTCAGTTTTATACTGCGCTTTTGAAGAGAGTAAACGTAATGTACGCATCCATTTAGATGCTATGCAACTTGAAGATACTGATCAGTTTTATACCTTCGTAGGATCTCCGCCAGAAAACGGATTACAAGAACTTCGAGACTTTGCCGATCATATCAAACCGAAATTAATTGTCCTGGACACGATTTCCGATGTGGCAAATATAAAAGACTCGAACAACTACGCAGAAGTAAAAGATAAACTCTCCCCTATTGTAGATATTGCCAGAAAAACAAATGCACATATTCTAGCCCTTCATCATGCTTCTAAATACGGAAACACAAAAGGTACAGATAGTGCATTAGGTTCTGTAGCGTATGCAGCAATCGCTGATCTTGTCTATGTATTTAAGGTAGATGACGATGGCAATAGAACGATTGAGACTGCGAAAACAAGAGGTCTAGGACAGGTAGATACCCTTGTTCCTACGTTAGTAGAACTAGATATGGAAACAGGAATGGTTACAAAAGGTTCTACTCTCATTGATAAAAATGTGAAAGATAAAGCAGATGACATTTTAGAGCATATCAAAATATCTGGATCGGTAGAGCAAAAAGACTTGCGAAACTTGGTTGGTGGTTCAGGTTCACTTATATCCAGATCGATTAAACATTTATGTGATGAGCATAAAATTGATCGCACAAGAAAAGATCGATCCTACATTCTTACCTTACCTAAAAATCGCCTTGAAAGGGATCTGTTTTGAACGGATTTGAATTTCTTAAAGCATTAGAAAAAGAACAGGGTAAGATTCGTATTGAAAACAAACGAATCAAACTTACCTGTTCTAACCCACATTACAAACAAATGCTGTTAGGTGATCCACCTTTACGAAAACAAATTCAGTTACTTTTAGGTTTAACAATGGTTCGACCAGCTTGGACAGATACCCCTCTGTTTTTTGTAAATCATATTAATGAAGTGGAAACTTTACAAAACATGGGAATCAAGCAAGGAGAGATTTACACACAAAAAGAAAGAAAAGAACTTTTAAAACTCTCCAAAGAAGATGCCGCAAAAATAGGAGAAATTAAATTATCTCTGAACGGAACAGTGAAACAAGCTATTGCAAAGGATATTGAAGATGAAACCTTTTAAACAAAAAAGCCATGACTTTAAAGTAATATCTGTAGATCGTGTCGTAGATGGAGATACGATAGATGCAACTTTAGACTTGGGTTTTCGTATTCATATACAGCGCAGATTTCGATTAGCTGGATATGATGCTCCTGAAACTTGGCGACCAAAAAGTGAAGCTGAACGAAAAGCTGGAAAAAGAGTTAAACAATTCCTAGAAGAACAAATAGAAGTCCACAAAGAAAATCTTCGGATAACCACGACAAAAGATGCAGGTATTTACGGTAGATATACTGGAGTCTTATATGACCCCACTAAATCCGAGTCTATCAACACATCAGTTTTTGATTACATCATTGAAAATAAATTAGAGAAGGACAAGTTAGATGGGAAGGAATGATTGGCAAACACCAAAAACATTTTTTGACAAGTGCGAGAAAGCATACGGAACTTTTGATTTAGATGTGGCAGCAGATGCTAAAAATACAAAATGCAAAGACTACTTTACTGAAGAACAAAATGCACTTTCTTTAAATTGGCATACGCATAAAAACATTTGGTGTAATCCACCATATACAAATCTTATTTCATGGGTAAAAAAAGCATTAACTGAATCCACACAAGGATGCCAGGTGGTCATGCTTTTGCCCTATGGTAGATGGGCAAAATGGCATGAACTTATCTTACATAAAGCAGAAGTAGTTCGTGTTATTGGTCGTATTCAATTTGAACTTGACGGAGTGTCTTCAGGAAATGCACCTGCTTGTAACATTCTTGCAGTTATTAGACCGCCTATTGATGGATTTACTTACCCATATGGATTTACAGGAGCAGAAATTGAAGCGTAGCAGAAGTGCCATTGGAAAAGCGAATAGAGCGAAAGGACATCGAACTATGGGATATGTACGAGATTTGTTTATTCACCTATTAGGGTTAAGAGCGTATTTAGTTCACAGAGCAGATGGCGATCCTGAAAATGCAGATCTTATATCTGCCGATGGAAAAACATTATTAGCTGGAGTACAGATCAAATCCACACAAGAATTTCCTAAATGGATCGAAAACAATTTATCAGATGATGGATTCTGTGTACTCGTAAATAAAAGACAGGAGTCAGTCTTTATCGGAAGACTGCCAGAACAAAAATGAATGAATATCAAATTATAGATTCCAGAGATTTGCCAAAGTTTTTGTCAGAAGGTTGGGAATATTTTTGCCCTTGCCGACAGTACGGAATAGATAAATTAGGTATTTGGGTAAAAAGAATAGAAAACTGCTGTGAACCGCAAAATGACCCCATTTCTCAGGAAAACGACCTCATAGGACACCCCTAGATTAAGAGATCTCCACCTAACCTATACCATAGGGTTAGGCTGGAATGATAGGTTCAGGGTTTAGCTGTATTACCTTCCCTTGCGACTTTACAATTTGTCTATCTCGTTTTGTAGTATTCTCTCGCTCAAGCCATATATCAAACTCTACAAACCCAAGTGTAGTCGGTGGCATGAACGCTTTTTCGACATATCCTGCCTTTCCTGCTCGGTAACTATTTACGAAACTCCCAGTAGCACAACTCCAGGAATGTAGTTCGTTAATATTTCCTGTAGGAGAGATAAAAAGTCGTGGTCTTTCTGGAGTCACACTCAATGTATGATCATGTCCTGTGGCAATTATGTTGGCATTAGCAAAGAACGCATTTTTTTTAGATCGGTTATTAATAGAACCACCTGGAGTCGATGCACTCGATCTGCCATACCCATGATGGATTACTATATTGAATTGATTTACAGTTTCTCTTTTTTCGACCGACAACAGTAGAATCAGAATCATCACTCCATCTGCATAATCAGTTTTAAGAATATCTGAGATACGTTCGTCGATCGTAGATCCGTCTGGAAATTCCCAAGAATGGTTGCCTTGCACAAAACCCCACAGCTTATCTTCAACTGGTCGTATACTTTTTACAAAATCGCCACTCACCATTTTTACATAGTTGCCTAGAATATCTCTTGCTTCTTCTCCTTGCGTTGAATCATCAAACGCTGCCAATAACTTTTTTCTGGTATTGGTATTAGAAAAAGATAAAACGTCCCCGACACAAATCAGTCCTGACTTGTCGGGGTACTTTTTCCACCGTTTTAAACCTTCATTCCATGCTCTTTTAGAAAAGGCGATATCATCCCAATGAATATCGCCAAAGAGTCCAATGTTAATTTTATGTTTTTCACCGTAATTTTTTAGCGTGACTTTCTTTTTAACAATCTGCAATTACTTCCTTTCACAAAAGGTTTCATACAAAGCGTTAAACTTGTCTTGCCATTTCTTTGTTTTCTCTGCGTCTTTCTCCTGGTACTTGGAAGCACCTATATCGCAAAATGGACTAACTGCTATCGTCTTTGTATTTCTTGCGCAGCCGACGAACAAAATTAGCATGAGCAAGACGATTAACAGCACGATTCCCTTTTTGAATAACATCAAGTTCATTTTGTAATCTTTCGATTTTGTGTTTTGCTCTCTCAACTCTCATAACATCTCTTCGCATTTGCCACTTGTCCATGACAGTTACAAGAGTTGAGAGGATGGATTTAAAAAAAGAACCAAGAATTGCAGACCACATATTATTCGTTTCGTGCCTTCCCTACGTTAAATCCTAAAAGGTTTACAAGGTCTGCTAACATTTGAGCAGCCCTATTGTCCGTATCATTGGGTGTCATAGATGCAACAACTGCAAATGCTCCAACTACTTTCAATACTACATCTGTAATTAAACTCCAGTTTTGCATTACATAACTTACGATATCCATTTTTACTTCTCCTCTATTTATAACTTCTCTTTAACCAACCATTGATATACTTTTTATTTTTTCCTTTTGTCGCAATTCTTCGGTAATACCCTGCTGCTTCACTTCGTATTGTCGGAAGTAGTTTGTGCTGGAGGGATAGTACATATCCCAATGTCATTTCCCCTATGATTCCGTCTTCATCTAAGTCACTAGCACCATGCGCTCTACACGCTCTTTGCAAAAATATGTTTGCCATTCCTGATCCGCAGTTGACCCCTAAGTTAAATAATTTTTTAGCAATCGAAGGAACGTGCTTTGCAAGTTTGTCGTATTTTGTTGCCTTCCAGTAATCTCGGTAATAGATGCCTTTCGCATCTTCTAAAGTTAAATGTTTTAAATCTAAGTGTGGGTACTGCGATTTACTGATCCCGTAACAAGTCTCCCCTCCACTATCATCTGGGTCATTTACCCAACCGCCTTCATCTTCCATCAGAGTTTCAAACGCTTCTTCAAATACTTTGTCTTCAGACATACGCTCTCTTATTTTTTTGATCCGTTATAAATTTTCTCTGATAACTTTTGGACTTGCATTTCTAACTGACCTATTTTCAAATCCTGCCTTACATCCGATGGCAAAGATCCGCTTCCCCACTTTCCTACAGGCCAAAGTTCTACGAAAGAAGAGTTCTTACTAACGTCTTTTGCAATCATCTGTATTTGAAAATCGTTGTGCTGGACTTTTGCCGACATCGTAGCTAACCACCACACTCCTGCTGCTGCCTGAAGTGCGAGTCCGATAGCTAAAGGAAGTATAAACTTCGTGTCCATTACTTTTTCCTTTTTCAAAACTTTTTAACCATATTCTTTTTTTTTAGTTCCTCGATATATTTACAAGGTTTTATGATCGTTAAACGAATTTCATCCCCAATGCGGTCGTTATCGTAATCGATCAAGCTGTACCGTACTTTACAAGGAACAGGCGGTATTAATAGACTTTCTCCTGCTGGAATAACTTTCGTAAAAAGAACCGCACTCAAAACTAATAATAAAATGTTCATTGTTCTTTTTTCATATTTTTTATATTGGTACTGATCTGAATAAGCATTTTGTAAATATCCATTTGCCTGGAGTTCATGTTTTTTTGTGTACTGGAAATCTCTCCGACCTTTTCTTTCAAGGAACTCACTTTACTTTCCAGTTTCTTTCCTTCCGCTAAAGGAAAGGTAAACTGTGTGATTAAAAACCAAACGGTGCTAAAAACAACAACTACGCTAGACAGTACAAAGGTAAGCCAATTACTCATTTGACAAACAGCATAAGAACTGCACCTACTACTGCTCCTATCACTAAGTTCATCCAGCAACACATTTTGCATTTTGGAAAATCACAATCGTGTTTCATTATTCATCCCTCATATTTTCATAGTTAAATTCTGGAATAGGTTTAGGTTGATTTTTTTGGTTCTCGATATGCGTGGCTAACTTGCCTTGTATATCCTGCACTTCGTTGACTTGTTCTGCGATACAATCGACTTCTTTTTTAGTCCATTCTTCTATGGGTTTTAAGTTTCCGTTCTTCATGTTGACTCCGATAGAAGTGGTGGCATATACCCCGTCATTTTCTGCATTAAAATAAAAATTCCAAAGACAAACATTATTATCGGTATCCACCAACGGTTCTGCTTTCGATAAAGAAAAAACGATCATATCTATCTCCCATTATGTTTTCGGATAGTCGCTTCTAACCTTGTTGTAATCAGAAACGTAGGCATCCCATTTTGAAGAGTCTCCTAAAATTTCTTTTTCGGTGTACGCTTCCAAAAATTCGTTCATAGGCGGATAGGCTTTTGCACGATCTCGTTGATACTGTAAATTTTCGTGGAGTGTTTCTAACTCTGATTGCTTTTCTAAAATCTGTTCTTTGGTGATGTTGGTAGGGTTTCCATCATGCCATTGAATTTGGTCAATATCATTACCCTGCACAGTTACTTCTGCATCCCCTTTTAAAGCTACGATAGAATCTAGTATATCCATGATATCTCCTTACCCTTCAATTTCCATAAGTGTTAATGAACCTGTGCCTGTCTGTATTAGCTTACCTGTACCTGCACTGACCCTTAGTCTGATCGTATAGGTTTGTTCAGAAGTTGATGAAGGTGAATCTAAATACGTTCCTGTTGTCAAATTATGAATATCAAAGTTAGCCCCATCTTGTTCTATGTACGTTCCACCAAAAGTGATGATGTCCGAAGTACCACGCTCTAAACCTACATATACCCAATTTCCCCTAGTTCCCCCGATGTTTAAATTGGCTGTATACATCACAAGAACTTTATTTGAACTTGATGCAGGTGTGATATCGGCAGTAAGGGAAGTGTCTACAAACGAACTACTAGTTGTTGACGTTTCAGAGGTGCTATTCATGTTTACGACCTGAAGAACCTTTCCACCACTGCTCGGAGCAGACCAAGATATATCTGTACCATCGGAAGTTAATACATGAGTATTAGATCCAACTGCTAATGCGGCTGGATCTCCACTTGCATCTCCGTAGATAATTTTTCCTCTTGCCAATCCTGCCATCTTCGCAAGAGTAACTGCGTTGTCTTGAATATCTGCGGTTTCAATCGTGTCGTTAGGGAATGTTGGAACTTGGCTAAAGGCAACTACACCGCCAGAGGATATTGCCATTGCATCGGTATCAGATGCACTACCAATATTTCCAGCGTTTGGAATAACAATATTCCCCCCTGTGGTCATCAATCCACCACCAGAATACGTTCCTGAGACATCGAGATTAGCGTTCACATCACACAATGTGGCGTTAATCTCTACTTCATCTGTTGCGTTAATATCAAGTACTGTTGCACTCGGTGCATTAATATATTGTGATGCGTCATTAAATTGCAGTTGCATGGTGCTATTCAGAAGCAAACCAGTATCAGCAACATGAGTTAATGTGACATCCGCATCTTCTCCAAAGTGAATAATTGCCCCATCACTATCTAAATACAAATCATCTTCGATAGTAAGGTCAGAAGATAAAATAGGACTTTGACTGAATGTAACTACCCCACCAGAACTGATTGCGATAGCATCTGTATCGCCAACAGAACCAATATTCCCTGCATTGGGGATGACAATATTGCCACCAGTAGTCATTAAACCACCGCCAGTGTATGTACCCGATACATCTAAATTTGCATTTACATCACAGAGAGTTGCATTGATTTCAATTTCGTCAGTGGCGTTGATATCAAGAACCGTAGCACTTGGAGCATTGATGTATTGACTTGCATCATTGAACTGAATTGCCATAGTGCTATTCAGTAATAACCCTGTGTCTGCGACATGGGTTAATGTGACATCTTGGTCATCTCCAAATTTCAAAACACAAGCATCTGAGTCTAAACTTAAATCATCGCCAACCGTCAAATCTGTTGACACAGTTGCCGCACCTGTTACAGCTAAAGTAGATCCATCAAAAGTAAGGTTTGCTTCTCCGTTGATTCCTGCTGTGCCTGTACTTGAAATGACCCTGTTGTCTGTTCCATTAGTATAAGTAGTAACTACTTGCTCAGAATCGGCATTTCCAACCATCTGAAAATTTGTACCGTCATAGATGACTGAGATAACCTCGTTCTGACTTATGTCCCCTGATGCTAAAGCGGTATTGACATCTTTTACAATGGTCTTAGCACCTACCGAGTTTACGTTCAGTGTAGAAGCACCTGTATTAGCGTTAGCCGCCTTAAAATGAAATACCTGACCCGACGCATACGCCGTGACTGCGGGACTTAGAGAAATAGCATACGTGTTTGCTGACCCACTATCAGCTGCATACAAAAAGCTAGAGTCTTGTACCTGTCCTGTCGCTGAATAATCTGTTCTAGCGGCAGCATTGCCTACTCCTGTATGTCTTTTGGTGTTCATAGGAAGGTTTGCGGTAACGGTCGTTTGCCCATCTTTTGTAATACAAGTACTTAACCCTGTAGCAAATCCATCGTCTTCTGTATCATGTCTTGATGCCAGAATCTTCACTCCAGCATTTTTATCATTCGTCCAATTATATACTCGACTGAATACTCCAGAACCATTAAATGCCATATCATATCCTCTGCGATATATTTCTAGTTAAATTTTTTTATCTTGTACCAATTCCCATTGGTGTATTTAATAATCTTCTTTTCATTTGATTCATTCTTTGCACATACCTTTTTGATTCACGATTTGTTTCTAATCCTCTTGGCACTACCGTAAACGCTTCAATGTATTTTTTTACACTTAGCGCATCTTCTAAATCATCTCTATTAACAGTTTTTACTAAACGACCTAAATGTGCAGCCAATTTATTTGGCTCTATTTCTAATGCTTTTGTTAGCCACTTTACCCTTTCGGGATTAGTCATCCAACGTGCAGCTCCTTTTGCCCCAAGTATCGTTACCAATGTTCCGCTTAATATACTTGTAGCATCCATTAAAACACCTTGTAATCCCTCTTGTCGTGGATTAGAAAAATCGTATCCAGACGCATATAATAAACCAGTCACGCCACCACCAATTTTCATAGCACCACCTAAATACAAACCTTTACCGACTAAATCACCTGCTGTTCCAGAAGGGTTTTGATAAACTTTTCCAACTTCCCTAACTCTACTTGCTGCCCTACCCAAAGCGTCTAAAGATTTTCTTAAATTTCCCATTTCCTTTCCAGAGAAAAGAACATCTTTTGCCCCTTTGGTTATTTTATTATAGTCAGTTAAAAATCTACCTATAGAAAAAGTGAAATCTAATGCTTCTTCTCCTGTTTCGGATTTTACTCCAGGTAAAGCCATACCCATTCTATCCAAAACAGTGCCAACTACTACTTTCCATTCTTCAGGTTTCATGGTTGCTTTTAAATCTTTTAAATAAGTAGAACCTACCTTAGATTTACTTTCTATCATTTGAAATACTTTTTCTGGTTCAAATTTTTTAGATACAGACTCAAGGATATTGTCTATTCTAGTTATCATTTCTTTGTATTGCTTATTTGCTTTTTGAAATAATTTAAGTGCTTCAGGACCTTTTCTTTCTGCGGCAACTTTCATTTCTTTGCTAATTGCCCCATACAAACTTTTAAGTTCTCCCCTAGAAATTTTAGGCATCATAGTATAGTTGCCTAGCAAATTTCCTACTTCGCTTCGCATAGATTTTAAAGTTTCCCAAGAAAGTCCTTCTTTCTTTACCATTATGTTTTCTATATTTAACATACCTTCCATTCCTGGAGGTAATTTTCCAGTTTTAGCAAGAATTTCTTTTGCATATTTTAAATCTAAACCTCTTTCCGTAAACTCCCTTGCAGCATTATCGTTAACAATGTGTTTCGTAATAATTTCCATAACATCTAATTTATATGCTTTCGCTAAATTTGATATCTCAGGATTGGCAAAATATTCACTAAGATTCTTAGCAGTTTTTATAGGCATTAAAAGACCGTTTAAAGTTCTTGTTATTGTCGGAGTGTTAATCATTTCATTTTCATCAAAATAAGCAGACAATTCATCAAACATTTTTCCTGCTCTTTTTTTTCTGTACTCAACCCAACTTTCACTTGCTTTTTTAATAAGACTTCCTGTTTTTTCAGGCGTTAATCCTTTTCCACCTATTTCAACAGACTTTTTTTTCAAGAACGATTGCATTGCTTTATTTGCTTCCGATGCTTTTCTTGCAAAAACTGCCGCACCACCTGGAAACCCTTCTAAAATTCCCTGCAATCCTGTCCAAAACCTTCTTCCTGTAGCCATTCCTATCGAAGGATATAATTTATCTACCGTTTGAAAATCTGCCCATGCCCTTTTAGTTCTTTCAATTCCTTTTTTACCACCAGCGATTGCCTTTTGATAACCTCGTCTAGCAATTCTTCCTACCAACGGGGAAACTGCCTGACTGCCCATAGCCAATACAGAGTTCAGAGCCATACTTCTAGCTTTTTCTTCTTTGTTATCAATATTCATACCAGAAAAATATTCTAACGCTTTTATGTATGCTTGTTCAAAATTGCTTCCTAACCCTGCTCCAACTATTGCACCAGGAGGTCCGCCAAGCGCACCACCTGCTGCTGCTCCAGCTGTTTCTCCAGCAATTCCTGCAACAGTTCTTCCTTCGTCTACTAAAATGTCCATAAAAGGTTCAAAATTATCGGGATCAAATCTTGTCCACATTTGGGTTTCAGGATGTAAAAATTCAAAGTCAATAAGTTCTCCGCTTCTATCTTTTCTCATTCTTAGATGTGGATATACTTTTCTTAACTCATCAAATTTTTCATATATGTTGTCTGTTGATTTTGCATTTATGACAGCACGGGACATTATCGATCCGCCTGTTTCTTGATCTACAATTACCTTTCCTTCAGAATCAGTTTTTCCCATCATTTTAATTAAGTCTTCTGAAATTGGCTCTCTAATGCCTGAATCATCTTCTGCTTGTGCCATTTCAAGTTTATCGTAATCTTTCTTTGCTAATGCTTCCTGATTTCTCAACGAACGATAAAAGTTTATATCATCATCTTCTAAATCATACTCAAAAGACTTCGGGTTAGTGACTTCAATTTTCATATACTCTGCTTTGTCAGGATCAGTCAAAAGTAAATTTTCATAATCTTTACTATCAGAAATTTTTTTCCAAATTTCTGAATTTACTTCTTCCTGATCAGCTGGTAACAAACTAGAATACCCTCTCTCAGGGTCTTCTCTTTTCTTTATAAAATCGTCAAATAAACTAATTCCCGACATCTCTATTTCCTTTAATTATTTAAATGTTTTTTCATCCAATTTTGAGCATTATTTTTTTCTTTATTTTGAGTATTATTTTTTTTATTCAACCCACCTGTCATATTTTCTAAAAAAGGAGTACTAACATTTCCGTCCTTATCTATAATTACATTTCCTTTTTTGCTTGTTCTAATTTTATTTATAATAATATTTCTATATGTTCTTACTTTTTCTAAAGCTACCTTTTCACTATCTGGCAACCCTAAAAATCCCCACATTTTAGGCAGTAATTTTTTAACGGAACTTATATCTAATTCTGTTAAAACACCTGTATGCCCAAGAGTTCTAGCTAAACCAGGACCTACCGCATCTATAAGCCCTTGCAATATAACCATATCATTGTTGGACTGCGTAATTTTATTTATGCCCTGCACAGTTGCTTGTTTTATTCTTCCCATTAAATTCTTATTTCTAAAGATTCTCTGTACCATTTGTTCAATCATATCAAGATCAACTAAAGTGCTTCTAACTGCATTGACCTTTTTCATTGATTCCCCACCAGCACCTTTGATAGCACTAACCATAATATTGTTTTTTTGAACTTTTCTCATTGCTCTTCTAATTAATCTAGATCTGTTTCCGTCGTTTAAATTTTCTCCTGAAGCTAAAAGTTCTGCTGCCACGCCAGAAGGCATTTTTGATATTAACTTTTTAGTAAAATTCTCTTTTGAAACAAGATTGTAAGCATTGATTTTTTGTTTTTCTGTCGCTTTTGTAGGATCTATGTTAAGTTTTCTTAACTTGTCTTCAATTTGTTTTTCTTCTTTAGATCGATGTCGAACCATGACAGACAAATCAGTTTCTTTTAAGGTGTATTTTCCATCTTTTCCTTTTACTAACTCTTTACCGTACCTTTCCATCATGTTTTGGTTTTGTTTTTCAAAATTTTTGTAGTCTATAATTTTAATTCTATTAACTTGTTTTAATGATTCTATTTCTTTTTTGTTCAAAAACATTTTTTCCTGTTTTTGAACTTTTCCAAATTCGGTAATCAAACTTTCTATTTTTTCAGACATAAATGGCATATCTGCTTCTTGCACATTGTTTTTTATCCATTCATATAAAGCATTCACCCCTTTTGGATGAGATTCTTGTATTTTATTTCCAGATTCGTTAAAGATTACTGGTGTTCCATTATATAGAGCATTTCTAGCACCAGCCATAAGATCGATTCTGCCTTTGGTCAGACTTTTTTGTTGTAGATCTCTTTCTAATTTTCTAGTTACTTTTTCAGAATCTAATTTAGCATCAAATTCTTTTTTCGTTATATAATCTTCTAAATTAAGCGCACGTTTTCTATCTTCATCCTCAGTTTTTCTTTGTTCTTTCCGTAAGCCCATCAAATAATTTAAACCTGTAGAACTTAAATCTCTTTCACCTAAAGCACCTATTGTGCCTAACCTTCCTTTAGGTAATTCTCTGGAAATTTCTCCTGTATCGGGATCTGTCCATTTCTTTCTACCTGTTCTGGAAATTAAGTCTCCGTACTCTATATCTGCTTTTGTTTGTTGCATTTCTTTAAATAAATTTTCTTTTGCTATTCTTTCTTTTTCTCGAACATCTTCTAGCCCTTCCCTCATTGCCAAAGCACCAAATATCGCATCTGCTGCTTTGGAAATTCCTTCTCCAACATTTTTAGGAGTTCTACCAGCGGCAGATTTCATAAGACCTCTGCCATACAAAAGTCGAGGATCGGTTTTGTATAGTT
>CEQV01032945.1_pt1 | contig 13130 bp, 10 predicted proteins | sample 530971 | NCBI WGS metagenome assembly CEQV01 (sample SAMEA2621173, study PRJEB7988) | marine metagenome | biome: marine biome (ENVO:00000447); feature: deep chlorophyll maximum layer (ENVO:xxxxxxxx); material: "saline water (ENVO:00002010), including plankton (ENVO:xxxxxxxx)" | depth 100 m
GACCCAGTATCAGAATCAGTCTTAGCAACTAGTGTTGGCCTGTAGAGGAGTGACGACCTATAGTCTGTCGCTACCGCACGATAAGCGACAGACATACTAGCTCTCCAATGAAGCTACTCTTGCTTCCAGTTCTTGTATAGCCTTAACAATAGGTGCAATAAGCTCTTCGTAACGTAAAGCTTGATCTGTAGGAGCAGGCATAGTGACCATTACTTCAGGGTCATCCTGAGAAGGTAGTTCTTCTTCTTCCCCATCAACGGCAAAATCACACCACATAGCTTGCTCACTTGCATTAGTTCCGCTTTGTGCATCAAGAATAACTTTAACTTCTTGCGCTATTAAACCTTGGTGATCCCTGACCCCATCTTTACCACCATCAGTTTTTTTCCATTTGTATTGGACTGGGCGTAAGGACTTAATAAAATCCAAGCCCAAAGGAGTATCAATAATATCTGTTTTAAGATTAACGTCTGAAGTGCTAATCGTTGAAGTGTCCGCATATAGCTGCGTCCACCTAGCAGCAGACGAACCCAAAGTCATCGCACTGTCAGTGTAAGGTCTGAACTCGCCAGAAGATTGCCTTGTCCTCCAGTTACCACCAGCCCTAGTGTACAAATACCCTGAACCTGTTACATAAATACCGCCCATAGTAGTATTAGAGCCAGTGTCACCCATATAAATAATAGAGTTAGCTCCTCCACCTGCAAGGAAATAATTGTACGCAGTAGCGTTAGTGTGTGTTTTGAACACGTTATTGCCAGCATCAGAAACATACCAGACCTCATTCCCACCAACAGAACGAGCTAAAGAGTTAGCACCATAACGATACCAGCCAGTATCGCCATCAGAACTAAACGTAAATGAAGGGTCAGTAGCACCACCATCGTCAGCTCTAAGCTCATTAGCGTCAATAATGTCAGTAGTGGTAATTTTAGCGTTCTTAAAATCAGCTATGTCATCACCAAACGTTGCCCTAACTGTTCCACCAGTGGCAATAGCTACCACAGGAACTGTTGAACCACCTGCATTATCTTCAGAGGTTAAATAAATACCAGAGTCAGTGTCACTTGCAAAAGCATACGCAGGATACGAAACAGAACCATCGGTAGCTAAAACGTAATTAATATATCCTATAGCAAATTTCTTAGCAGAAGTACCTAAATCAGTTACGTTATCATCTGCTGGGTATATAGCATCAGCATCCATTATAAGTACCGTTGTTGGAGCGTCAGTGTGATTATTTTCATAATCTGCTTCCCAACAAAGATTAATCCCACTAGCCCCAATTTCTATCAGGCCTGCCTGTGGGTAACTATTTACATCTAAATGGTGATATGCGCTGTCAGTTCCACGTTCAAAGTTCCACGACAAAGCAGTTCTATACGAACCCTGAGTACCTATGGAACCATAATCACCTAACGCAATCGTTGAATTAGACCAAGGCTCTTGCGTAAACGATGTCGCTCCTGTCTGAACTTTCTTCTCCAAAAAGGAATGACCCTCAACAAGCATGGCATCAGACGACTCATCCCATTTCCACTTATCGCCTGCCGTAGCGCCATAAAAAATAACATCATGACCGGTATCATCAACACCAACAGTCACCGCACCTTTAAAGGTCGGTGACGTATCCCACCCAGACGTGCCAGACCCAGTGCCCATGAGCACTGCATCGGCAACGGCATTAGAATCACCAGTACCTAGCTTAGTCTCCAGAGCAATGATCGCACCAGAATGGTTGGTATGAACAACATCGTGTTCCTTACCAGAATCATCCATCTCATCAGTAGATGAAATAGTAGGTTGTTGTGTGGAAGTGTCTAAGCTACTCGGAAAGTTCGTTGCCATCTTGTTGCTCCAACTCAGTTAGTCTCTCAGTTAGAACTTCAATCTGGGCTTTCAAAGCAGCATTCTCCCATTCAAGCTTGCCCTGAGGGCTGAGCTTGTTAAAGATATCTTGAATTTCTATCTGAGATGTTTGCATACTAGGAAATTGTAATCGTTACTGTTAAGGTCCAAGTGGATCCTGAAGTTTTAGTTCCAAGGGAAGCCACTTTCCTATTAAGGTTATCAGCTGAATCGCTGTTTCCACTCGCTATCGTCCATTCATTCCAAGCAAAGTTACCCTCAGAGGAACCCCACTCAGATTTAAATGTAACAGTCTGGCCAGAGACAGACGGAAAGCCCGACTCCATGCCCTGATAGTCTTTGTTAGAGCTAGCCTGAAGGCCTGTCTGTGCAGCAGCTGCTGACGTTGAGCTATCACCAACACCAATATATGAATTGCCGTTAGTGAAAGCTGTTTCAGTAGCACCGATAAGAAGATTAAGAAGAGCAGTTATGCCCTCATTAAGGAGGAGATTGTTCTCTACTTCAAGAACTTCATCGGGTGAACTGCCGGACTTATAGTCCTCAGTTTTGTTCCACTTTTCACAAGTGGCTAATACGTTCCATGTTTTTGAATCAATAGTATCTTGCATAGTACCTCATTATAGTGGAGGGGCCGAAGCCCCTCCACCAAGTAGAGCACAACCTTAGGCTGTGCGTGTGTTGCTGCGACCCTTGTGAGGTATCGCATGAACTTTAACACCAACCGTTGCAGTTCCAGAACCTGAACGAGCAAAAGTTAAAACTCCTGCAAGATATGATTTGTGGATTACTGCCTCAAGATAGACGACTTTATTGTCATCAGTATGAGCTACGGTATCAAAGCGTCCATATGAAACAGGATTGGTTCCTGATGAATCATCAGCTCCAATTATTTCAATGTCTGCCTGTGTAATATCCGCATCAATCGTACCAAAGGTAGCGACTGCTACGACGTGACCGGGCCGGTCAACTTGTTTCCAAGATGCAGTAACGTTAGCTGACTTAGCGCTAGAAGCGATAAGTTCAACTGCATTTGCATCTTCAATAGTTGTACCCGGACCGGGTGTTCTAGTTGCTTGTGCCATGTTTACTCCTTAAGCGTCATGGATGCCGTAATGACGTACGACACTAAATGAATTGGCTACGACAACTCCGGGGTAACATTCAACTCGTCCCAAGTGACCGGGGCTAGCTTCTGTTTCTCCGAAGTCTACAACGTCAAAGCTTCCACCGAGACCGAGAATACCGTAAACGTTTTCATCGGTTCCGAAAGCTATTGAGTAGATACTTGAAGTATCTGAAGTTCCATCTCCGGGATCTTCGTCAAAGCCAAGGATAGCTGAGCCATCTTTGTCATCACCGATGATTCGGATTGGAACACCGTTGTAGGTTGATACCTGACGGCCGAGCATATCTTCTCCAACGTCCAGAAGGGTAAAGTACCCACTGGTGTTGCGAGCAAGGCTTGTGATCTTACGACGTAGCGTACGATTCATTAGCAATGCATCTGGAGATGACTGGTTCCTTACGGTATCCATTGCCTCGTCCATCTTGGCTAGTGTTAGTGTGCCTCCACCAGAAGCTTGCAAGACTTTCTGGCCCAGATCCTCGTCAATAAGAGCATTGATACCCTTAAAGTCTTTGGCTGTTCCAGTACCGTCAAAGAAGTACTTGTCAAAAGTACGAGACATTGCTTTAGCAAATTTCGCATATTGACGTGCTTTGGCACTGATTTGGTTCGCTTGTACACGAACAATGTAGTTGTCTATGAAGACCTCTCCACCGAGAATGCTACATCCGAAGAAACGTTCTGTATCCGTACCATAGGTTCGGGTATAGGTTTCGTTTACATTACGGAAGGCAGGCGCTGGAAGAGTATCTTCAACGTTGACCTTGAGTGCGTTACCTTGTATAGCAGTGAAAGGTAGCATTTCTAAAATTGGTGATTCTTGTATAAGAGTCTCAACAACCCCAGCAGCTAACTGATCGTTACCGTACTTGGCAGACTCAAGGAGTGAAAGGCTCCCTGAAGCCATAATAATTACCTCATTGTATTGTAGGATTAATAGTTACTACTTAGTCTTTCTAGCTAATCCTGCTTCAATGGAGTCAACACCAAACAAAGATCTAGGATCTTTAACAGGAGCAGTAGAACCGCCTACCTGTGAAGCTTCCTTTACCCTTGCATGGGCTGCTACATCTGGGCCAGCTGGAACATCAAGAAAAGCTTCCACTTCTCTATCAAGTTCTTCGCCTTCAAAGCCTTTACGACTAAGCATTTGCCTAGCTAATTGAACCTGTTGGGTTTGTCGCTCCTCATGGAGTTCCTTAGCCCTGTCGGCCATTTCACTTGGCTTAACATTTTCAAGATCTTCAGGTTTCACCAGATCGTATCCGTTATCGCTAATGACAGCACCTGCCTCGTAACCGGATAACCTTGAGGTTAATTCCTTGTTCTCTTTTAATGTATCCTCAAGCTTTTGCCTGAGGCTTGAGCCCGATTCTTCTTGCTCCTGACCGTCGTCATCTGCGTAAATACTCATGCTCTTCTCCTACGCCCCAATAGTTGTACGCTTGTTGTGCTGGGGGAAACAAAACAAGGATCTACTAGCACCCCAGAGAGTGTGTACTAAATTTCAAGAAATATGCATTCACCGGGGCATTCTTCAGCAGCCTCAACAGTTGACTCAACCAAATCATCTGGGACTTCAACGGTTTGATACATTTGATGAGTGGGCTCAGCAGGCACATCAGTGCCAGCTTCCCTTACATAAAACAATCCGTCGCTATGGCCAAAAAAGATAGCAGGCACAATTTCTTCGCATAAACCATCACCTGTGCATAAATCCTGATCTATCCAGACCTTAACCATTGCCCTTAATACCCAGTTCTACCCCTCTGAGTGAACCTTTTGCCCTCCTGCTGGGTGGCAAAGCCACCCCTCCTAGAATAAGCTTCCTCCATAGCTTGAGCCCTCTGGAGCAAATCAACCTTACCTGACTGGCCCAAAAGAGCTGCCTCTTCAAAGTCGGTTTGTGTAAATTCCTGAACCTCACCCTGAGTTGCCCTCTGAACCATACCCTGAATAGCCCCTTGGCTCTTAGCAAATGACCCATATGACTGCAAAGCACGAGCCCTATCTACCCCAGCTTGCTGCAATCTGCCCACCATTTCCCTATCAGGAGCCTGTAAACCTTGTTCAGAAGCTGCAGAACCTATCAAAGCATACTGGAAAGCATACGAAAGTTCATCATAATTCAAAGAAGCATCACCAGTGTTAGCTATAACACCCATAATTTCCCTAGCAAACGTAGGATCTATACCACGGACACGGCTTACAGCCTCTCTCGTAGTAAGGCCCTGATCAACCATGCCCTCAAGCAACGTAGCTACATTCTCTAAATTCCTTTCAGTAGCTCTCGTAATAAAAGTTTCATAATCAAGAGTGCTGCCCTGAACAACAGCTTCGTACTCTTCAACTAACGCCTGACCAAAGCTAGGGTTAACAACAGCTTCAAAAAGATCGTCAACACTTACATCCATGCCAGCATATATATAAAACTGGTCACGCATCTCTTGACTGCCTTCTTCAAGTTGCTGATATGTGTTTACCCTCTGTCGCAATTCCTCTGGGTCTATACCACCCTGTATGAAACCAATGTAATCCTGAGGATCATCAGCACTAGGATTGTAAAAGCCAGATTGCTTCAGCACTGTCCTGTAATCTTCTACACGGTCAAGATATTCACGCTCATTAGAGAACGTTTTAAAGTCCATAGCAGGAAAAATCCTTCTATAAGGCTCACTCTTCCTAACTGTTTGAATTATCTGATCTGGAGTATCTCCATTAATGATTGCTTCCATAATAATGTCAGTAACACCAATGTTCTCTGCCCAAGGGTAAAGACCAAGAACCTCATCAAGCAACGTGCTCATATCAACCGAACCCCATCGTTCTACCCACAAGACCTAAAGTCTGAGATGCAGCTGCTTTAGCATTCTGAGTGTTAGCCCATCTAGCATCTTGCCTTAAAGACTTTTTAAAATCATACATGTTCATTCCACCTTCAGCCCCTACACCGTCGTCTAAAAACCTAGTAAAGTTCTCATCCCTAAAAGTAGGTTCACCTACTTCAAGCAGATTAGAGTACGTTGTTGCGTAAGGCTTAGACCATGTTTCAAAATCAACGCCTTCAGGCTTGCCAGCCCAACGAACATCGGACAGGCCTTTAGCTGTCTCTTCAAAATCAGCTAAAGATTTCTCTTGCATATACAGTTGATCAGCATATCCTGATGCGTCAGCGTCGCTAATGTCAAGGCCATAACGCTCCCACAAATCAGCTACAAGTTTCTTATTTTCACTGGTTGTATATCCACGCTCATTCTGAGCTTGCTCTTCCTCAATGATAATCCTGTTAGCAGGACTGTTATCTATCTCAAGAGCAGCTGGACGTATCCATTCCAAAACAATAGTTTGCTGACTAACCTCACCAGTGGAAAGCTTTCTAGCCCACTCACCAAGCTCTGAGTTACCAGCTTCAATTTCATCAACACTTACAGTGCCATCACCATCAGTGTCAAAGCCCATCCAGTCCATTTCTTCACCAGTGTAAGCAGTCCACAAACCTGAAATGACTTGAGCATTATCCTTAATGGCTTTAATCTGATCAGCTGTAGAAAGATCATTCCATTCACGTTGACTTGCTGTTGTTTGATCCCACCAATCAGTTTCCTGCAAACGTCCAGTGAGTTCATCATCGGACATGTCAGGGCGACCAATGAACTCAGCTATGACAGCCATGACCTCGTCGCTCTCTAAAGCGTCAGTTCCATAAAGACCTGCAGCGAACAACAAACCTTCAGTAATATCGTCAAATGACCTTGTCCCATTGTTGATACTATCGTTTATGAACAGTCCCTGCTCAGTTGTTCCACCCTGCACATAGTCTGCCGACATGGCATTCCAAGCAGCTGAAGTTATATTTTCGGCTTGCACCGCCTGAGAGCCAGTATGTTGAAAGGCAATCTTGACGTTTCTGCCCTTGACCATATCGTACACAAGGAACTTTTTGCCGTTCACTTTGTAAGCTTTGTAACCAGAAGGTATCCTAGAAAAAGTTCGGCTAGATTGAGAGGATTTAGAGGTACCTTGAAAAGTGTTATTATCTGACAATTCACCACTAAACACTTGTGCATCTTCAAAAACGTCAACATCAGTAAGGTCATAATTGTTCACTGAATTAACCAGCCCACCCCAAGTGTTCAGCTCATGCAGCAAACCACCTGTAGGTTTACCATCAGCATCAAATCCAGAGTTAGCAATCGCAGCTTTCCAATCACTAAGAGGTGCGTTTCTTGCTAAATAGCTTACGATTGTCTTGTAATTTCCATTGTTCAAAGTCTCAGCAGTAGCTCTAACTCCCATTTCAAGAGAGTCGTAATGCTGCACAGATTGGCCGTTATTGTCATTAAAAGCTGTAGGAGTATGACCAGCAAATGTTCCGTCCCAACCATGGGTGGTTGCCATAGGATTAAACCTAGCCCCTAAAGATCTAGGATTACTTTCATCCATGTTGGCCTTAGAGAACTCCATCTGCATCCATCTCATCAACATGCCAGTATTCTCAGCCCTAGGATTAATGCCCATCTCCATCAAAACCAAATGAGCAAACTGCCTTCTATTAACAGCTTCCATATTTTCAGGGGCTCCTGCCAAAGCTTGGAAATTAGCCATTATGTATTTCTCCTAACCGCATTCCTCAAAGTCATAATCTTTTTCATGTACTGAGAATTATCGTAACCTTCCCCAGTCAAAATACCTTCCCTAGTTATGTCACCAGTATCCCCAGATGCCATACCTTTCTTAATTAAGTCAGTGTTCAACATGCCAGATTGGCCATAGTCGGCCATTGCCTGAGTGGAAAAGACCTGACCGTACTGTGTCTCTGACATGCCAGTAGGTTTCCTGCCATACAACTGAGCGTACTGAGGGTCATTCCTAAGGGCTTCTTCCACGGACAAGGCAGTTCTTTGCGATAGCAAAGTAGGATCATTAATGTCATTAGGGTTAGTGTATTGCCCTGATGTGTACGGACTCCAAGAAGCCACTTCTCTACGATAATCGGCTTCCTTGCTAGCGTGCCAGCCCATGAATCTTTCCAGCTCAACGTCAGTTGGGTCATCCATGAACCATTGCTTATACAAGTCACTGTACGTTTTTTCGGCAACGGCTTTTTTCGTCGCATCCAGCTGAGCCAAATCTGCTTCTTCCTGAGTTCCATACTCGCCCCCTGCTGCGTAAGTGCCAGCAGCAACAATGGCCTCTATATCTCCAGAAGCGATAATGCTGTCAATCTGAGCTTCAGTTAAATAAGAATCTGTCATACGACCGGGGGAAAGGCCTTGCAGCCAATTCTTCGTAGACATATTAAGTGACCAACCCGGTGAAAATTGACCAGTCCGATTATGGAAAGTATCAATAGTGTTGAAAGCTGAGTTAATAAAATTAACTTCGCCCACAGTTAATTGGTCATGCCCACCCTGCATGATCTTGTTAGCAAGATCAGGGCTAAGTAAATGCAAGTAAGCAAGCTCGTAATGGGTTGTTTGACCATCAGTGTAAATGTTTAAAGCTTTCTCGTACTCTTCAACATATTTATTGAATTTCTTTACACCTAAATTAATGTTCTCAGTGATCAGTCCCCCTGTCTGGTCGTCCTGATAATCATCAGCTTGCTCTATAGCCAAAGCTATGATCTGCCAAGGAAGACTACCTGAATCCAAACCCCCATGTTTTTCGGAAGCTTTTTCAGCAATGCGTTTAATCTGTGACCTGCTAAATTGTGTTGCTTGCGATACTAATTCAACGTCATTTTCTGCAATACGCATACCGTTACTAAGTTCAATGAAAGCGTTCTCTGGGCTGAGGGTTTCATCGCCAGTCAAGTTATATATTAACTCGCTCCTGTCACTAATAGTGAAGTTAGAACTCATGAGATCCGTCATGGCTAACAAGTCTTCATAAACTATCTTATTGGGGTTAATTCCATTAGCCTCATAAAAGTCCAGTAGCTCCTCTTCCGTAAAGACAGAAGCTAGCCAATCATTAAACCCATCTGTAGCTTGTTCAGTGAAAACCCAATAAGCGCCTTCATCAGCCATCACTCCACCAGATAGTCGCTCGGCAGTGTCGTCATAACTTGCTATGGTAGCTTCCGCTTCATCAGCCTCGGTGGTATCATCATCTTCATCATCAGCAAAAAGAGCAGCAACAGCGTCAGCAATTTTATCTTCATTTTTGGGAACAAGTTTCCTAATCCAACCTTTTCGCTGAAGGTTCCTTAAAGTCTGACCATGCCTAAAAAGCTCAGGGACGATAACTAATTCGTTTACCCTAGCCGAAGTCTCCATATACGATTCAAAGCTTGTCAACCACCCTTCGTTAGCTACCCTTTGTTGTTGAGTTAGCTCCGACTGCTCTATGGCAGTTACTACTTTACTTTCAGGTGCTTTGTCCCAGTCCTTAAAATCACTGGTTACCTCAGGCATAAATTTTAAAGCTTCAGTATTGATGTTAAAGCCACCAATATCACCTAGATCTGAAGCAAAATCCTGATCCTCCAAAACTTTTTCAAACGTTTTAGCTATAGATTCCCTAAGGTCAGTGTCGCCAATCAAATTAATAGCCAGCTCTTCAGTGGTCATATTAGAGTTATCCGCATACAGCTGGTTAACCTTACCTTTGATAATATCTACAACAAGTTCAAAGTTATCATCATCAAAAAGAGGTGAATTTACACTACCAAGAACTTTTAAGTACTCGGTGGTAATAATTGGCATCCATTCGTCGTTTACTGTCGTCACTCTGACAAGCTCCTAATTTCTATCGGGCCCCACGTTGACTGCAAATGCCTCCTATACCAAGGCAAAAGAGTCGGGTCACTCTCTACCCAAGATATGTACTCTTTTCTGAGTCTATCAACTACATCAGCAGGCACATTTGCAATAAGGTTAACCCTATCACGGCCATACTGATCCAAAGCTGTGTCTTCTAACTTCAGCAAGAAACCAATTTTCTCTTCATGAGTACCGTTTTCTTTTACTTCGGACCTTTTCTTACCTGAAGCTATAGCGTTATCGTAATCTTGAACATAGTCTTTTTCTTTCTGTTGCATTTCAACAGATTTACCAACACCTTCACCAATGCTCTCCTTATATGCAGGGTACATTTCGTAAATTGCTTCCATGTCGGTCTGATACTTGTCCTTGACAAGGTTTATGCCGTCAACTTCAAAGCTGCCCATGTTGTTAAAGCCCAGTTCGCCATTCGTTGCATTCCTTATCTTCTGCTCCCATGTTTCTTTCAAGGATTGAGCAGCTATGCTGCCTTCCATCTTTTCATGCCTTCTCGTTATATGAGTAGGGCTCCCGTAAGCAACATAAGTTTGTTCTAAGAGATCTTCTTTAAGGTCTTGCATGTCGTTAATTAAAGGAATCATCCTTTCAAACGCATCCACAGCTCCACTTAAACTCTTAGGGGTACTTACGTCAAACACCTGTGGCAAGAACCCACTCAGAATAGGGCTGTTCATTACAGGCTGGACGCTTCCCTCTGAAAGGATAGGCACGTTCAACATGGTGTCAAGCAATGGCCTGTTAGCACCACCGAACTGTCCAAGGGCCACACCGTTGGCTATCAAGTTAAGCCTAGATACTTTATCAAATATAGGTAAATACTTTTCGTACATGTCATCAAGGTTGTACTTTTCGTCAAGAAGATAGTATGTACGCAAAGTATTATGTATCATCGCTGTCCTTGACCAATCTTGCATAGCGAAATTGGCAGCGTGACCTATGGTTTTCTTAGTAAAGCTGAACGGGAAGAAGATAGCGTTAACGTTAACCTCAGCAGCTGACCTAGGTTTCACACCGTAAGTAAACATGTGCTTCGCAGCTTTATAGGCATCTATGTCGCTCATGCCGTGCTTCAAAACAAGGTCAGCAAACACTGAAGTTTCCCATTCGTAAGTGTTAAAGCCCAAGACACCTACTTGAGAGAACCTAGCAGTAGCAGCTTCCAAAGCATCATAGTCATAATCCCCGAAATTAGAAGCAGCATTTTTATATCTTGCCCGTACTTGATCAAATTCTTCAGCAGCTTGACGTTTAAACTGTTTCCAATCCGAAGCGCCAACTTCCTTAGCCATCTCTTTAGCACGAGTCTTCCTCCATGCACTTGGAGAAATGTTAAACCGTAAATTAACTCCTTCTGGGGCAGCTATCTGGCCTAGGACTATAGCTTCAGAATAACGTGAAGCGTCAAACACTGGAGATAACGTGAACCTTGCGAAGTCACGCCACATACTTAGATGATCGCCGAGATAAGACCAAGATTTTAGATGCCCTTTGCCAGCTCTCCAACTAGTATCTCCCCTGTCAATGCGTGCAGCCCACCTGTTAAGAACCCCCTTAGTAGTTTTTCTGCTATAGTTAAAAGATCCACTGTCTTGTACTTTCTTAACAGAAGCTTTCAGTAAGGTAGCGTCTTCAGCATTACCAAGCACTCCCTTAATGGGTTTATCTAGGAAAGGAATTTTGTGATCCCTGAACCTCGCTGCTTTAAAAGGACTTTGAGAACCAACTAGTAACCTTGTAGAAAGAGCCCTACCAGTCAATCCACCAGTTGCTGCTATCAATATATTCCTTGGATCAGTGAAATCTGAATGATCTATGCCGGGAGATAATATGGTCGCTAAGTAACCACCGGCTACCGTACCAGCTCCACGAACACCAAAACCTGTAGCTTCCCTTGTGAACCGAGTAAGGGTATTACTGCCATCGTAATCTTGTCTGCTCAAAAGCCTCATCGTATTGGTCAGTTGCTTATTGGCTTGAATCTTATCAAGCCAGTTAGTGGCTCTACCTCTAAGTTGAGGTCCAACCACCTTGGCTTCTTTCAAAGAATCAATAACCTTATGAGCTGCAAGCAGCTTAGCGTGCTCATATTCTTCACCTAACTTAACAGCATCAGGGGAACCCTCAGCTAAAGCTTTCTTATACGCTCTAGCCTCATCAGGGACAAGAAAGTCTATGTCAGCTTTAATCGTTCTTGACACCGCACCCCCTTTGTCTGCTCTAGCTACCTTTGCAGTTTTAACCTTAAACTCACCCTTAGTTAAAGCATCAACCAAAAGCTTTTGTAAAGGTTTAGTTCTCACTAAGTCAGTAGGCACAACAGGAGTAAAAGACACCCTGACGTTGTTAGCCATCCTCGTCACCACGCCTTGATATTCAGGCCCAGTAGATACCAAATTCTTATGTGTCATAATCTCACGGTATTCTTTACTGACCCTACTAACCAAAGCAGTTAAAATAGAGTCTAATCTATTTTCATGTTCAGGACGAATCCCAGCTCCACCGTTTAGATGCCTAAAGCTTCTTTGAATAGAGTTACGCAACGCAGCTACATAAAGCCCACGTTCTTCATATCTCGTAAACCTGTTAAATGGTTTAGATACCGTCCTAGCACTCTTCGCCCTGAGATAATTAGCTTTACTTAACGAAGAATTGATATGGTCAGCAAAAGCGCTACCTTCCAAGCCAAGGCTTTGCCTGTACCTTGTAGCGTCTTTAAGGTCAACCATCTCCACCATAAAGTCGTCAAGGTCAGCAGGGCTAGCAAACTCTACTCCGTGCACAAGCTTGTAGCCTCTTTCTTCCAGATCAGCTACCAGCTTTGCAGGCAACGTAGAAGGGTCTATAGCGCCAGCAGTGAATTTTGATTTCCTAGTTAATGATGCAGATTTAGCTGCTAAAGAATCAGCATGGCTTAAACCCTCTTCTACATCATCTATTTTCCAAACAACATCCCAATCATTTGAATCATTTAAATTTTTAATAGCATCATCCATGTGCTTTTCTACACTAATAAAAAGATCTTCGTAATTGTCGGCTTTAATGCCCTGAGCCTTAGCGTACCTTAGCACACGCAATAACCTGCCCCGTCTTTGAGCAAGTGTTTCCATAGCCTTAAGCCCAGATGCTGCCCTGCCCTTCATCCCCGTCCGTCTAAGCGCAGCATCCACTGCCTTAATATCTATCCTTGCAAGGTCACCGCCGACCTGAAGAAGCAAACTATCCAAAGCGTCAAGAACGTTTTGTCCCAAACGAACCTCAAATGGGATATTAGTACCAACACGACCTGTTATGAAATTAGTTAAAGTTCTTCGCAAATGAAGCATTTGATTTACAAGGGCAACATG
>CEQV01044013.1_pt1 | contig 13106 bp, 11 predicted proteins | sample 530971 | NCBI WGS metagenome assembly CEQV01 (sample SAMEA2621173, study PRJEB7988) | marine metagenome | biome: marine biome (ENVO:00000447); feature: deep chlorophyll maximum layer (ENVO:xxxxxxxx); material: "saline water (ENVO:00002010), including plankton (ENVO:xxxxxxxx)" | depth 100 m
TTCTAGTAATGCCAGTAATGTTTATGTTGGATATGCCTATGATTTTGATTTAACTCTTCCACAGATCTATTTCAATCTTGCTCAAGATGGTAGGTCTACTGATTTTACCGCTAATTTAACTATTGCAAGATTACAGTTTGATGTTGGTCTATCAGGTGTGATGGGTTTTAAACTTAATTCAGTTGGTAGATTTGCAGGTACAAAATCTTATACAGGTGATGGCAGTACAACTAATTTTAATTGGACTGCAAATGATTTAGATTATGTAGATAGGAATCAAATTAAAGTAAAAATCAATAATGTTATAAGTACAGCATTTACTTTTCAAAGTGATACAGAGATTCAATTTTCAAGTGCACCAGCTAATGGAGATAAGATTCTAATTTACTTAGATGAATGGTATAGTTTACAACCTATAACTTCTGCTAATACTTATCTTGCAGATGATGTACCACTAGATGAGTCAAGAGTCTTTACGATACCTATACACCAAAGAAGTAAGAATTTCACATTAAGAGTTTTCAACGACTCACCGTTTCCAGTATCTTTAAATTCAATGATGTGGGAAGGCAATTATTCACCAAGATTTTATAGGAGGACTTAAGATATGGCTGATCCAACTCTCGCTATTTCACTTGCTAGCGCTGGTATTTCATTAATAGGCGGTTTCTTTCAAAAGAAAAGTGAAAAAAAGCAATATGAGGCGCAACAAAAGTATTTAGAAGACAAATATAATGAATACGATCTTCCATTTTGGGAGATGAGTAAAGAGAAGATTGAAGCTGATTATGATGAAACGATACGTTCAATTCTGTTACAACAACAAAATGAACAAAAGCTTGCTGATTTCAAAGATGCTAATAATTTAAAAAATTATCAACAGTCTTTAAAGATTCATCAATATCAAATAGATCAACAACAGAAACTGTACGATAAGTCAGAAGAGCTATATAGCACAGCTTTAGGTTTAAATTTTGAAAATGCTCAAATAGCTAAACAACGAGAAGCTGATGCTTTAAGAGAAGAAACACAGAAATATGCATTCCAAAATGAAGACTCTGTAATAGAGAGTATAATAAAAAAAGGCGAGTTAGCAGCTACAAGTCAGGCAGGTAGAAGTTCAGTAAAAGCTAATCAATCTGAATTAGCTGATCTTGGTAGATCACAAGCAATTATGACGGAATCATTAGTGAGTGCTGGTCGTAATACACGTATGCGATTACTAGATATAGAAAGGGCTCATAAAGCTGCAGATTACCAAGCTTATGCAAATCGTATGCTTGAACCAGATGCGCCACCAGAGCCATTGAAACCAATGGAAACACCAACTTCTGATTATTTATTCCCTAGAGAATTAGAAGAATTTGATTTTGGACCACAACCTATTATGGGAGTTAATCCAGTACAAGTATCAGGGTGGGGAAGTATCTTAGCTAATGCAGCTAGTACAGGTCTGGCAACATATGCAAATTACACTCCAGGTACCCCTAATTTCAATCCATCTACAGCTATACCTACGCCTTTTGGTTCAGCTTTTAACCAAGCCACTAAGCCGAGCTTCAGTTTTGGTTCAGCTATGAATTTACGAGCACCATCGACTTCGGGCTTCGGAGGGTATTCAAATTAATCTTAATTGAAATAAAATGTCAAAAGCACAATTCCAAGGGTACGCCCGTGGGAAAGGCTTCGAAAATGTAGATCCTGGTTATTCTATTTTATCCCGTATGCGGGAGAAACAAAATCAAGATATAGCTAACCTTAAAGAACAACAAAGAGAAGCTAGGAATAGGGATTTACAAGCTGAAGATGATCTAGAAAAAGTACAAAGAAACGAAGAAGCTAATCGTAAAGATATCTACATAGAAGGTCAGACGATTCAAGCTCGCCAAAGTGCACTGAAGGCTAACGAAAATACATTCATCCAGAACAACAACGCTAAATTAAAAAAGTTTGATCGTCAACAAGAAGACCTAAAAAAGATTATTCAATACAGTCAAACAGCTTTAGAAAGTTTTGAGAGAATACGTCAGAAAAATTGGGATGCTACAGCTGAGGCATCATATAACTATTATATGACTCATCCAACACCCATAGAAGATCAGATAAAAACAGACGTACGAGAAGAAGCTAATTGGCGGTGGGGTGAAGCAATAGAGCAAACTGCTGATCAAATGGCTAGAGATGGCTTTTCAAATGAACAAGTTGCTCTAGTTAGGTATAAAAACAGTGCCTCTGATTATGGAAGGTTAAAAGCTTATTCAGTAATAGCTGGTAGTAATTTCGGCTCATGGGCTGAAAAGAAGCTAGCTGAAAAGGGAGCTAGAAGCTCTGCTGAGAAAGAAGCTTTATTAGATAAACTTCGTATTGAGTATTTAAAACAGCATAAATTATATAATGTCAGTTCGGATTTCTTGGAGCCTATGTTCCAAAAAATGCGTAGTCAGTCAGCTTCTATCCTAAATAAAAGTAGACATGTTGAAGCAGTTGAAAGTACTCAACTAAAAACACGTCAACATGAAGAAGTATTTAGAGGAGCTCTTCTGCAATCGGATGAAGCAGCAGGTGAAGCTTTAAATAACCTCTTTGTTCAAAGAACTAGAGAATTAAAACCTAATGGTTACGCATATACAAACGCGGAAGCAAAAGAATATATCTTTGAATTTATAGAAACTTTACCTCCAAGTGTATCTGATAGACAAATTAGAAATATTTTTTATCGTACTAAACTACTTTCTCAAAATAACACTTGGGGTGATGCTAATGGTTCACAACTTGATAATGCTTTAAGTAATCGTAAGGAAAAAGAAAAGACTAAAGCACGTCTTAGAGAATTAGAGGCTGAAGCTATTAGGAAAGACTTAAAACAGAAAGCACATGAATTTTTCAAAGATCCTACTCAATGGAATGGAGATATAAAAGCTGGTCAAAATGCAATAAATGAATTAATAGTTGCTGGAATAGATGTAGATGAATTTAGACCATACTTAGATCAAAGTAAACAAAGTTTAGCTGATGGGGACGAAGTAAGAAGAAGTATCAACAATAATAGAAGTAGACATACATTAACAGTTAAAGATCTAAACAATCCTTACGTTCCAGATGATTTAAAAAAAGAATATATGGATGAAGCATTGAAAAACGATGCTTTATTTGGAACTATCGACTTTAAACCTATAAATAATAGTCTCTCATCTAAACTAAAGTCTAAGCTACAAACTCTAAATATAGAGGAACAACATAGTAGCTTCTTTACAGCACTTGAAGAAGCTAAGTTTCTTGTCAGAGACTATATCAAAAATCAAGGTGGAGATATAACTAAGGCTCATGAATATGTGCTAAATATGATAGATAAGCCTAATGGATTATTTGAGGTTACATCTTCTGCAGAGGCTCTTAATGATCAAGCATTCTTTAATAGTTTTACTCCAGGTACTCATAATAACGAACCTAAAATAGCTAACTTATCAGATCCTCTTAAAATTGAGAATAAGATAAGAGAGATAGAAGAAGATCCAACATTAATAGAGACAGAACTACTTGCACATCCCATGAAATATGAAGAAATTGTCAATAATATTAAAGATGGTAAAAGCTATCGACTTCCAGAAATATACTTTAAGTTATCTGCAAGTAATCCAGAAAAATGGGGTACTCCAGTTGAGTTATGGACAAAGAATTTAAAGGCTGCATTTAAGAATGAAAAGTTACCTAATTTAGACATAAAAGATTTTAGGAAAACTTTATTTAGAGATGTTGAAGACCCAAAAGCAAAAATATTTATCAATAACATCAGAACTAAAGCTGACCTTTTAAAAAGCATACAAATTCACAACAACCCAACATCAACTAGAAATCCTATATTTATGTCTAATTTAGTACAACGTAAACTTAATGTTCCATCAGTTGTAGAGGCTATATTAACAAGAGAACAAATGAGAGATGACGAAACAAAGGAATATCAAGTTAACCCTAATCCATTAGGACTAGGTGCATTCATTGACTATGAGGTAGAGTAATGGAAAATGAAGACATATTAGATCAAAAGACTATTATCGAAAAAGATAGAGTCAAGAGAGCTCGTGAGAGGATTAACAGATTAGATCAAGGTCATACATATAACACACCAGTCACAGTTGAGGGGACCGAAGATAGATTTGAAGATATCGATTCAAAAGTAAGAGAAGATGCTAATAGAGTTATTAATGAAGCTAATAACCCTAGTCCAGAAACATCTAATGCAGATCAACAGATACAAGCTAATCAACAACTACTAGATAAATTCCCTGATCGACAAAATCTTAGTGGTGTAGATAAAGCTATTAGCCAAATGAGTGACCAGTTCTCAGAGTTTCATACTGACATGAAGTTAGATATAAACCCTGCTAAATGGGCTTATATGGCTGGTATGGGTGCATTAGATGTACCTTTTGATGTAGTAGGTCTTGTTGCACCTGAACTTGATGACACCTTTGATGAGGTAACTAAATTCGAGAATGAAGGTGCTCGTAAATTCAGAGCAGCAGCGAGTGTAATTTTACCAACAATAGTAACTGCTGGAGCATATGGTAAATGGGTATCTGCACAAAAACTACCAGCTTTAGCTAAGGCTGCAGCTAATGTAGGCGGTGTTGGTTTAATTAATGGTGCAATAGCGAGTGCAACTGATTTCGGAGCAGATCCAGAGAATAGATTCTTAACTAGTCCACAAAACTTCAAACGTCTACAGGAATGGTGGCCAGAAATATTTGGACCACAGGGTAGATATCCAATAGCTGAAGATTTAACAAAAATAGATGGTATTGATCCTGAACTTAATAGGTTATTAGTTGGTCTTGATGAAACTGCATTAAGTCTTGTTGGTGATATTATTGGTTATGGATTTAATGCTGCTAAACCTCTTCTTTGGAAATTCAAACCTTTAGATAAAAAAGCTGCTGCCTTTAAGAGAGGTACTCAGATTAAATATATGGAGGGTGATACAAAAAGAGCTATATCAGATATTGATGGAGTATTAGAAAGTGGGACTCTTGGTCAAGAACAGTCACAAAAACTTCTTGCTAAGAAAGTCCAATTAATGGATCAGATAACAAAGACAGGGTCGTCTGAAGTTACTGGTAATCCAGCTGAGTCTATTATTAGAGATAAGCAAAGGTCACGTCAGGCATATAGAGATCAGAGAGCACTTAAAAAACTGCAAGAGGAATCAATTAAAGATACCAAAGCAACTCAGGCAGTATCTATGTTAAAAGGTATGTCTGAGGAAGAGATGATGAAACTTCCAAAAGATGTTTTATTAAAAGAAGTAAGAAATCTTGGATTGAATGCCTCTGATGAACAACTTGCAAAATTAGGTCTAGATAGAGATTATTTTAAGCCAAAGGGATTTGATTCTGATATAACTCCAACACTTGCTAGTGAAACCCAACTAACAGGTAAAGCTCATGTACCTGGTGCAGCTGTAAGGAACACCTTAGATGTAACAGCACAAGAGATGGGTGAGTACTCAAGAAATGCTGTACCTACTGCACCTTATACAGAAGCCATGAAAGAGAAGGGATTAATCCTTGGTAAGTCTCATCATCTAGTTGCTGATATAGCTAATAAAGTAAGAGAATCTGGTAAGTATGCTGACTTCCAAGATAAATGGAGATCAGGTGTTAGATCACAAGCTGCATGGAATATCTATGAAAAGATAATGAAGCCTGGTACAGGTGAGCAGTTAGGACAAGTGTTGAGTGATCCAAAGTATCTAAGAAAAGAAACACTACTCAATGAAGTATTGGGTGATGCTGAAGTTCAATACTTAAACCCACAAGCTACTGAAGCTGCAGCTGTAGCTATTAGTGACTTATTAGATGTTTATTTAGGTAGAGAAACTCAGGAGACTTCAGCCAGGGTCATGTCTACCCTTGGAAAGGAGATCTCAGCCATCTCTAATGCCTCTGTAACGTTCAAAGGTTTAATGGATGACGAAACGGTATTCAAGAACATTATGGACCGTGTAGAGCTATTAGAGGCGGAATATGGGAAGTCTAAATATGTAGCTGGTTGGACACTTCAAAACCTTAAATGGTGGAAGCGATGGAAGAAGGGTAATGTTGCAGAAACTGCTCAAATGACATTTGAAGAGTTTACCAATAATGCAACTAAAGTTCATTCAGATTTCAAAGTATTCAGAGAAAACCTAGAGAAAGCCAAAGCTGAAAACCCACGCATAGCTCAGATTCTTAAAGAAGCTTATGACTATAGTGATGGTAATGTAAATGACATACTTTCTTTAGATAAATGGGCTGCTAATGCAATATCACCAGGAGGTTTAATAGTAAGTAGTGGTGAGAGAGGCATGAACCTCTTTGCTAAGGGTGCCTGGGCTGTTGTTTATAACAATGTTCTATCTGGTCTATCTGGAGCAAGAGCAGCAGTAGGTAATGGAAGTATGTTAATCCTTAAACCATTAACAACAATAAGTAGAGCAGGTATAAGATCAGTACTAACCCGTGATACAGAGCCAATAGAAAGAGCTCTATACATGCATGGTGCGATGTTTGAAACTACACGTAGAGCTTTTAGTGATATGACGGCACGTATGGCAAAAGTCCATAGTGATCCAGATTATCTGATGAAAGCAATCCGTAAGGACTTTGCTGTAGAAGAAGATAGTGCTTGGAGTATTATTGATAACTACAGTAAAGAGTGGGAAAAACAAGCTGCAGAAGGTAATTGGTTAGCACATCAAAAACTATATGCATATAGATGGGCTCATACTAACCGTGCCATATCTCGTATGAAGTGGTTGAGAACTGGTCTTACATCTATGGCAGGTGTAGATGCTTTTACAGATACATTCATGGCTACTTATATATCTAGAATTAGAGCCTATGACCAAGTTCTAACTGATGGTGGTAAAACATTAGATCCAGAAATATTCGCTGCTCGTTTAAAAAAAGCTGAAGAGCTTAACTACAGCAAAATGTTTGATAGCAATGGTCTTTTAACTGATACTGCTGCTAAAAATGCATCAGGTGAAATTGCTTTAAATTTAGATGATGGAATCTCTAATTGGTTAAATAAAGGTTTAACAAAAGTACCAGCATTAAAGACATTAATGATGTTTCCTCGGACTGGTATAAACATGGTAAAACAAGCAGCTTCTTTTTTACCTATGAGTCTTGTTCCTTTGTGGAATAGTAAATATACAAAAATCTTAGAAGCTGGTGATGATATAAATCTAATTAAACAAGCATTAGCAGAGCACCAAATTGACTTTGATAGTACTCCTAATGCTATGGCTATCTATAAGCAGCTTAAAGATGAGTATGAAGGTCGGTGGGTGATTGGTAGTGCAACTGCAATTATGGGGTATTCGTATGCCATGGCAGGTGGTATCAGAGGTAATGGACCTGCTAACCATTCAGAAAGACAGAAGCTAATGGCAAAAGGCTGGAGACCATACACAGTAAAAATAGGTAATAACTGGATTTCTTATAAAGGGATACCAATGGTTGAACAAATGTTTGCTTTAGTTGGAGACTTAGCATATTACCAAACTGCATTAGGTAGTAATTTAGTTACTGAAAATTTAGATAAACTTGGTTGGACTATCTCTGCTACATTCCTAAACAACACACCTTTATATGGTATTGAACCATTTATGGCTATAATAAATGGTGATGAGGCTGCATTTAAACGACTAGGTGCAAATTTAATAAGAGGTGCTATTCCTCAATCTGGTGCTGTTGGTGTTATATCAAAAGCTATTACTAGTGCTCAAAAAGATATATATGATAATTTCTGGGGATATGTATTAAATACAACTCCTGCAAGAGGTATTTTACCTTCACAAATAAACCATTGGACTGGTGAAGAAATCAATGAAATGGATAACCATCTTCTTCGTTCTATTAATGCATTTCTTCCAAATAAAATAACTGATGTTGAGGAACCTTGGGAGCTTTGGTTAATGAATAGTGGTTTTGATGATATAGGATTTCTTACTACTAAATATGATTCAGACGTTAAATATACTGCTGAAGAAAGAGAACTTATAGGTAAGTTTATAGGTGAAGAGCAGCTTTGGAAGGTAATAAATTCCAAAAAATTCATGCATAACAAAAAATTCAATGAAGAACTTGATGTATTAAGGACATTAATTAACAAGCATGGTGAATGGTCTGATGAAGTGAAGAAACATAAAGATAAAATGCAAGTCTATAGAGAATTAAATAAACTATTAAATGATGCCAAGAAAAAAGCGGAAGCACGTATAGCATTAGATCCACGTTTCCAACATTTAGATATACAAGCTAAGCAAAGTAAAATGACAGGTAAATTGATGAAGAAAGATATAAATAAAGCCATTAAAAATGCGAAAAGAAATCAAGAAATAAATGAATTAATAGTACCTAATAGATAACAACAACAACATGCAATGGCAGTAACAGAAAACACATACACAGGTAATGGCTCCACCACCACTTACGCATTTACATTTCCATATTTAAAGACCTCCGACATTAAAGCTAGTGTTGGAGGCAGTGTCACCACAGCATTTACTCTTCCAACTGCTACGACGCTACAATTTAATACAGCACCTGCCAATTCTGCAGCGGTAAGAATATACCGTGAAACAGCTGACACAAATTTATCTGCTACCTTTTATGCGGGGTCATCTATTAAATCACAAGATTTAAATGATAACTTCACTCAAAACTTATATGTTACACAGGAAGCAAATAACTTATCAACATCAGCTAGCACGACTGCTACCACCGCTAAAACGACTGCTGACACAGCAATAACAAATGCTGCTAGTGCGACATCAACAGCCAATACAGCCTCTACAAACGCCACTAATGCGGTAAGTACAGCGAATACAGCATCTACAAATGCTACTAATGCAGTTACCACGGCGAATAGTGCTGATACCAAAGCTGATAGTGCTTTAGCAGCTATTAACACATCAGCTGTATATAACCCAGTCGCTAATGTTGCAGCAATCCCTGCATCTCCTAGTAATGGGGACAATATACAAGTAACAGATTCAACAGGTATAGAGAGCTTCTCACCATTAGCTGGTAGACCTGGAAGTTTTACAGGTGCCTCAGCATTAGCTGCAAGAATATCTTATTCAAGTTCAGGTTCTACTTGGAATTGGATTGGATATGTAGTTAATGATCCTGATGCTAGGTATGCGAATCAAGCATCACCAACGTTTACAGGTAATGTCACAATTAATGCTCAAGGTGATATACGTTTAGCAGATAGTGATTCTAGTAATTATGTAGGTTTTCAAAGTCCTGCAACAGTAGCTAGTAATGTTGTTTGGACCTTACCTGCGAGTGATGGAAGTGCTTCACAGGTTTTAAAAACTGATGGATCAGGTGCTCTTAGTTGGGTTACTGTTAGTTCTAGCACTAATGCGACTACAGTTACTATTGCTGATGAGTCTAGTGATACAACTTGTTTCCCGTTGTTTGCGACAGGAGCAACAGGAGATCTAGCTCCTAAGTCTGGTAGTAATTTAACTTTTAATTCTAGTACTGGATTATTAACTTCTACTGGTTTAACAACTACTAATTTAATTGCTGGTAGTTTGACCTATCCTACGAGTGATGGTAGTGCATCTCAGGTATTACAAACTAATGGTAGTGGAACTTTATCATTCGCAACAGTCAGTAGTGGAGGTTTAACTTCAAGTGCTACTTACAACACAGTAGGTGGTACAAATGCTGGTGAAGACTTAAGTGGTACTGCAACTGATAATACATTAATTGGTTATGACGCTGGTAAGGATCTAGCTGACCAAACTGATGGTGATGAAGGTAGTATGAATGTCGCTGTAGGTAAGGATGCTTTAGAACTAGCTCAGAAAGCTAGAGAAACTGTTGCTATTGGTAATGAAGCCTTAGCAGTTCCTACAACTGGAGATATACAAGCCAATACAGCGGTTGGTTATAGGGCTATGAAAGGGAGTGGAGCGACTGATAACAGGACATATAACGTAGCTGTAGGCTATGAAAGTATGATCAATACAGGGGATTCTAAGGATAATACATGTGTAGGTAATACATCAGGTAAGAGTATTGCAGGTGATGATAATACCTGTATAGGATCTAACTCTGGTAGAGATGTCACCTCTGGTGAAAATAACCTATTACTTGGACATGATTCTGGTAGATCCGCTTCACCTTCTGGTCAAATAACAAGTGGTGATAATAATGTCTGTCTAGGTGATAATGACATTGCTAATCTTTATTGTGCTGATACCTCAATCTCTTCATCTGACAAAAGAGATAAGACTGATGTTGTTAACTTTACTGTTGGTTTAGATTGGATCAATAAACTACAACCAGTCACTTATAGATGGGATAAGAGGTCATGGTACACAGAATATAATGATGATGGTAGTATCAAGTCATCCACAACACCTGATGGTACAAAGAAAAGATCAAGAATACATATTGGTTTCTTAGCTCAAGATTTCATAGAGGTTGAAAAGCAGTTTGGATATGGAACAAGTAAAGATACTATGCTTGTTGCTAACCAAAATGAAGATTCTTCAAACCCTAGTTATGGCTTGAAATATGAGAGATTAGTCCCTATCCTTACAAACGCTATCAAAGAGTTATCTGCAAAAGTTACGACCCTTGAAACAAAAGTCGCAGCACTTGAAGCTGGTTGATGGAATTACCATCCATAAATCTTCCTGAGACTTTACAACTACCTGGAGCTATACAACTACCTAGACCAACTATCAATCAACCAAGGGCTAAGATACCTAATTATAATCCTATGGTAATAGCTCCTAGTAAGTTAGCGCCACCTGTAGGTGTTCCTACGATCCAGGCTGAAGAGATAATGGAACAGGAGGAAAAGAGGAAAGAAGAAGGAAAGCCACCCAAACCCAAGACAGAGGCAGCTGAAGTTAAAAGAGTTGATATACCATTTACTGACCTGACGTTTCCAGTTCCCAAAGAAGAAATATTAGTTACTGCAGGAACAACAGCGTCAGTAAGTGTAATAGCAACACTGACAGTAACTTCATTATTTAAGCAAACTGTCAAAGTAATGAAGCCAATAATTATGCAGATAGCGAAAAGAATACAAAAAAAATTCAATGGAAAGTCCAGCGGAAAAACCAAAGAACCTTCTGCATAAACTAAAAGAGGGTATGGATGATAGAGAGGAACAGATGGCAATATTAGGAGCGTTTGTGCGCCTAGGGGTTGTGATTTGGTCTGGATTTATTATCACCTTAAATTATGTGGAGCTACCGATGATTAAAAAGGGAGCAAGTGGTGATATCACGTTCCCTGCCAGTATTTTCACTGGAGCTTTAGCAACATTCGGTTTGACTACATCCAATAATGGAAACGGTAAAAAGAACGACACACTTAAGAAGGAAAAAGTTTAATGAAAAAGTATTTACTACTTTTAATACTGCTAATACCATCTGCAGTTAGAGCAAATACAATTACACCCGCCTTCACCCAAGGTAGTATGAATAGTACTACCACATCTACCCAAGAGGTAGTTGAGACAATACAAACACAGGTATATGGAGGAGATTACTCCAGTTGGACAGGAACCAATATAACTCCAAGCGACTCAATCAACGCAGATGGAGTAACGTTCGACATAACAACTGCAGGGGAGAACTTCCAGCTAGAGATAGTAACGAGAGCTGCAGGTTTAATCGAGCAAACAGATATCACAAGAAATATAGACACAACGTCTACTACAGTTTCCTTATCAGTCTTCTCACAATAGGAAATCCTGTATTAGCTGAAGGTGACACGGTATTAAACCCTCAAACCTCAGCTGCTGCAACTGGTAATGTAACTAATCAGGCGGTCCAATTTCAGAATAATGGGTCACCGTCTAGACAACAATATGGGGGAGGTGTTGTTTGTAATGGAGCCACCTTAGCATTATCCCCCTATTACTTAGGAAACGAAATAAGACCATATGATGAGCAGTCATACAACATCACTCAGAACTGGGGAATACAAATGACGTTTATGGTTCCACTTAATGGGGAATCGGTAGAGATTTGTAAAGCGATAGCTAAGAGACGTTTAGAAAAAGAACGTTTGGATTATGAAATGATTCGTATAGCTAATTGCACAAAGATCATGCAGCGTGGATTCACGTTACGACCTGGATCAAGATTTGAATCTATATGTTCTGATGTTGTACCGATTGCAGTAATAGCAAAACAATCAAATTAATCATGCAACATAAACTTATCAACGGACGGTGGAGATGGGCTCCTGATGGGTTATTTATTAGTTATGCCAAACTTAGTGACCATGCAACGGCTAGTGGAGGCGCAGTAGCTTCTGCTGATACTTGGTTTATTAGAAATTTAACTCATGAAGATCACGACCCTGATGGTATTGTCAGTCTAAATACAAGTACTAATAAATTCACCCTACAACCAGGTACATACTGGATAAAAGGACTAGCTTCTTTTATGAAAATAGATTCAAGTTCAGTAAGAATCTATAACTATACTGATAGCTCAGTAGCTTGTAGCGGAACCCTTGATTACTCTCAAGATGCTGCTTTTTACGGTTCTAGTGCTCCAGTAACTACTGGTCGTGTAACTATAACTGCAGCAACAGAGTTTGGTCTTGAAGGTATAACAGCTGCCACCAACACAGATGCTACAGCTAAAGGTCCAATAGACAGTGCTTTCCATTCAGATGGATCATCATACACAGAGCTAGCCACTGTAGAGATATTCAAAGAATCTTAAACAATCAATTAATCATATGAGTACAATAAGCGATCAAATTGCAAAGCAAGAAGAAGCACAAGCAAAAGCTAAGAAGAAAAAGTCTACTAAGAAAAAAGTAGATGAAAGTTAAGTTAGCAATACTAGCTCTATTACTTTTCTTTGGAGGATTTGCTGTGAAGAAAGGTTTGGAGTTAAAGAACTCACCAACAGTAAAAGTCATACAACAACTTCAAGATAAAAAAGAAATCATTGAGGAGCTACAAAAATCACCACTACAACTGCCAACCCAACTACAAAATCAGAAAAACTAATGCTTATCATTAAACCCATCCTAATGACATTCCTCTCTACTAATGCAGTAAAG
>CEQV01000319.1_pt1 | contig 13100 bp, 19 predicted proteins | sample 530971 | NCBI WGS metagenome assembly CEQV01 (sample SAMEA2621173, study PRJEB7988) | marine metagenome | biome: marine biome (ENVO:00000447); feature: deep chlorophyll maximum layer (ENVO:xxxxxxxx); material: "saline water (ENVO:00002010), including plankton (ENVO:xxxxxxxx)" | depth 100 m
GCAATCAGTAAGATACTATAATGGCTTACTGCACACGAAACGACGTATCTGCTTTCTTACAAGTAGCAGATTTTAGTGGTTCAACAACGCCAGCAGATGGTGATGTAGATGGTTTTATTTCTATGGCAGAGGCTCGTGTGGATGAGCTTACGAATCATGCATGGGCTACAGCAAGAGCAAAAAGCGTAACTGACGAAAGAGGTAGAATACAGAAAGTAAGAACTAATTCTATAAATAGTGTAGGTAGAATACAATTAGCACATTATCCAGTATTAGCATTTACACAACACACTTCACCTTCATTATCGCAAACTAATGGCACTTTGAAAGTATGGAATGCAAATTTATATCAAGATTATTTAGATACAGATAACAGTAAAACTATGGGTAGTTCTGTTACTGATGTTGTAAATAAAGACTTTTGGATGGATACTGAAAGAGGTATAATTTATCTTGATAACTATAATTTATTTGATACTATTACTGACAGTCCTGCAGGAGTTGATGCTTATATTTCTTACAAATATGCAACAGCTTCTACTCCTGATGACATAAAATTAGCTACAATTTACTTTACAGCGGCAACTATTGCAATGAATGATGATTTAAATTTAATGCCAGAAGGAGATGATTCAATGGATAATGCTACAAAATCTCAAAGATATGAAGACATGGCAATGAAAATTCTAAAAGACAATGGTAGATTAGACAGAGATATGACAATGGCAAGAGCTATAGGTGGTTTCGGAACAGGGATGGTGACTCGCTAATGGCAGTCACTTATGCTGAATTAAATGACCCTGTGACAACCGTCTCAGCATTAATAGACTCTAATTGGGATGTAGGAGACATAGCTGGAACTTCTACAAAGCCAGATATTGGTGATTCGTGGGATTTAAATAAAGTTAATTTAAAAGATAATGATGTAATTCGTTGTTACGAAGTAGCAGCTAATCACGATTTTCTAGGTGTCGGAAAGGGGGTAGATAAGTCTATCGCCCGTATTTCGATAGATATTGCAACACAGGTAAGTAGGTCAAGACTTAGAGATTTGTATTCAGAAGTTGTAAGTATCATTAGAGGTGCAAAAGCAGGAAATGCGCCTACGGTGTTAAACGCCAATTATGCAGACATAAAACTATTGTCTCGCACAGACCAGAGTGACAAACAACGTCGCTGGTTTCGTTATGTTCTCGATTGTGAAATAACAAGTTACGAGGCGGTGATATAATGGTAAGATTAGCACAAACAGTAGAAGCGGCATTTGAAGTCGAAAGCACGTATGGCGACCCTCCAGGGACGGCATTGACACACTTAGGTCTATTGGACACATTTGACCCTAGAGCGATAGAGATGAACATAACTCCTGTTCCAAGTATTGGTCAGTCAACGGATGCACATCATGCATCTGGACCAATTGCAGTTACTTTACCTCTTAAAGTTGCATTACAAGGAACTGGTTGGCAACAATTGTTGGGTAGAGCAATAGGAAGCACAACTGAATATAGTTCAACAAAAAGTCCATCAAAACTTACAAACACTGCAGATTCATTAGCAGTATTAGCAAGAGATACTGCAGGTGATTACACTTTAGTTACAGGAGTAGTTCCTAATGAAGTAACATTAGAAGCAGACTATACTACTGGAGGTTACATTACTTTAGATTCACAATGCACTGCATTTTATACACAAGATGACAGTGATGCTAATTTTGCAGGATTTTTACAACCAGACGGAGGCGGAGGTTCTGATTACTCAGCAGTAGCATGGCCATCACCACCAACTTCAGACCCATTATTGCCTAGTGACTTAGTTGTAAGTTATTCAACTGCAACTACTAATGGCGTATCGATTAACAGAACTGCAGGTCATTATGTTGAAGTAGGTGAACGATATATGAAAATATTTGACACTTCTGGCACTTTAGATTCAGGATATGGTTCTGGAGACCATGCAGCATTAGTAAATAATGGAGTGATTGATTTAGACCACACAGACACTGAAACAATTACAGAGCTTACAGCAGTTCTTAACGCAGGAGTTACAAGCTCTGCTACAGCAAACGCAGGAAGTGCAAACCCTCAGAATTTACTAAAAGGCATTTACAAAATGATTGGTAGTAATGTTGCAATCCCTGTTGTTAACGATGCAGATGAAACTCTTACAGCTTTTAACAATATAAAAACAGTATCTTTAAAAATAGCAAATAACAATCTTCCAATACCTGCAAGAACATTAGGGCAAGATGATTCAACTATAAAATGGTTGCAACATAGTAAGATGAGGCGAGGTAAAGCAGATGTTACATTAGACATAACAATGACTGCAGAAGATGAAACCTTGTATGATTTATATGTTAGTAAAACAACACTACCCTTAGTTAGATTAGATTTAGGCACAAATGGTTCAATAGCACTTACGAATGGAACCATTACTTCTTTCTCACGACCTGTTACTGCAGGTGGCGAAACTACAGAAACAGTTTCAATAAAGTTTAGAGGTAATGGAGATTTCCTTAACTACAGTGCTTATGCTATCAGTGCTGATTGGTCATTATAGGTAGGTAAATGGTAAGCGTTAGAGGTCAGTTAGATGCCCCTCTGCTTGATATAGGGCAGGTTGAAAAAGAATACTGGGAACGAAAAGTAGTTCATTTACATAGCCTTGCAAAGTTTAACAAACCAAAAGGATGGCGTAAATATTTCAAAAAAGACACTGCTCCTGTGATAGTGCTTAAAAGGCTTACGGCAGAAGATTGGGAAAAAATAGATGTAAAGTTCCATGACTTAAAAGTTCAACTAACTAAGGACGCTCCAGTATTGCGAAGAATAACAAACAAAATGTTTGAAAAACAAGAGTTAATGACAAAGGAAGACTATACTGTTTTAGCAGATGCAAAGTTGCGCACGATTCCTATTTACATAGGTATGTTAGAATTAATGATAGAGGAACCTGCTATGACGTATGAGCAAGTTCATAAGATGTGGGATTGTTTAGATGAATATGATAGAGACACGTTGGCTAGTTATGTAAATATGTTGACATCAGAGCATTCAGCAGTTGCAAATCATGTTAACAAAAAACGATTAGCAGAGTTTGACCAGATTAAAGCGGAGGCAATAACAAAGTATGGCCGATGAATATGTAGTTAGAATTGTTTTAGATGGTGTAGATAATGCTTCTGATGATATACAAAGAGTAGATGACGAGTTAGATAATTTAGGCAAAAGCGCTGCTGGAGCTAATTTAGATTTAGCTATGTTTACGGGAGGAATGGCTTTGACAGTAGGCGCATTAAATCAATTTACAGGAGGTCTTAGAAAGTCACACGGTGCAGCAGAACGATTAGGCGTTGGAACACAAGAATCAAGGGACCAATTGGCACGTTATTTAGATATTATTGAATTGATTGTGGGGCCTTTGGAATCTATAATTGCTTTGTTTGTTTTATTTGGTGCAGGTTTAGCAGTTGTTAGTAGTAAAGCTTTTGCTACGGGTGCTGCGACTATTGGATTAACAACCGTTGCAAGTGCTTTAGGCGTTACACTAACTGCATTAGTAGGGATTATAGTAGGAGTTACAGCAGGTGTAATTCTATTAGGGGCGGCTTTTATATTATACCGTGATGAAATAGGAGAGTATGCAGGAAAATTAAGAGAATTACTTTTTGTTGCAGATGATATTGACCGAGTTTTAATTAGAATAATAGATGGAATAAACGGAGTTTCAGACGCTATTAGCGGCACTGCAGGAAATATTATAGATGATTTTGATACTAAAATGAGACGTAGTATTTTTGGTCAAGGAGGGTCTATTACTAGACTAGCATAATGGGGCAAACAGCAGATACTAGTGGTGCTACAATTGCAATACCTTCAACAACATGGCTAAACCAAGGGTCTAAAGGCACTAATAATGACGATACTGTTTTAAGTTTATTTCCTGACGGGGGTGGAACAGAGGAAGATGTGGGTCTTTTGTCTTTTGTAGTTGCAGATGTTGAAACCTTAGCAATTCCTTCTAATGCTATTTTGCGCAAAATTCATATTCAATTTAGCAGGTTGACGGCAGGTCCTTCTGCTGGTGTTGGTCAAATGTGTTTTTTAAATGAAGATTTTACTGAAAATCAAGCAAATTGGTATGGGCCTGACGATTCGTCTAATACAACAGTTCTTTGGGAACCTGCTTTCGATGGTGCCTCGGAGTCTACAGTTAATCCAGGTCCGTTAAAAGGCGACCCTATTGGCACTTACAACATATCTGCTCCTGGCACTGCTACTATAGTTATAACGGAAGATGCAGTTAGAAAACATAATTTAACATTTGGTTCTACAGTTAATGTGGGTTTATGGGCAACAAGTGGTTCAATTACAGTTGAAGATGATTCTAATGCAGGAAGTTCAGGAAATGTGCCTAAATATTTTATAACTTATGAAATACCTACTCCCTCATCACCTAAAATTAGTATTGCAGCAAATCCTGATGGCGTAACAGGGACTATCAGAATAGACCAAGATACGGACTCTGAAGATTTACAGAAGTATAGTATATGTGTATCTACATCAGACACGGCACCAGACCATGGAGATAGCGTTACAGATTTTACAGACACAGGTAAGACTACATTCGATACAAGCACGCTTACAGGTAGTCCTTTAGCAACAGACGATACAACATATTATTTTAGATTGTTTGCAGAGGATTCAGTTAATACAGATGATAATGGTGGCGCGTCAAATGTTATTGCAGTAACTAGGCCAGAGGTTGCAAACAGTAGTGCTATTTCACCAAATGCTATGGATATAGGTGAAGAAACTACATTAACTGTAGCGTCTGAAACAGTTTCTGCTGCAGAATTTGGTGGTAAGTTTTCTAGTGTTTTGGTTAATTGGGATGCTGGTGCAAGCGACACAGACGCAGATTACAGTGAGTATTTTTTTAATCAAGCTACCGCTCCAGCTACAACAACTAGTGGTAATCTTACAATAACACACAGATATGACACTGCAGGTTCTAAGACAATAAAAGTAAGAGTTAGGGACCCTAATGGTTTTGTAAGTGATAAGCACTCTTTAGCAACAGGTGCAGGAGTAAACGAAGCAAATCCTGTTTCAAGATTATCAACAAGTCGGCGTAAAGTATTATCTTCTAGGTTTGCAGATTTAAATAACATGTTAACTATCAGTTCTGCACAGAGTAGAGCTATTGGTAGTGATAGAGAGATACAAAATCATTTATTTACTTGTGTTTCAGGTCAGGCAGATACCTTATGCACAATGGGAGCTTTTGATAATAACAATGAGGTGTTCGATACTTCTTCTAAACGTGTTTCTTTAGTTCAGTTAGATGATGGTAATATGAGTTCAATGAGAATTAAAGTATTTGGTTTAGCATCTTTTCAATCTGACGGCGATGCAATCAAAGACGATGATGCTACTTTTAGTCATTATAAATACACTAGTGAAGAAATAACACCTATAAATGGTGTTGATGATGCGGTAGTTTACAAAGAATCAACAGCTACAACAAACTTTTTTAAAAATATTGAAGCGGTGGTTGTGACAACTAAAGACACTACTGACACTACTGGTGCAAGGTATGTTTTAGTTGCAAACAAAGATGATTGGACTACTAAACTGTCTGGTGTTTTAACGAATGAAGCATTAGATTCAAGTGAAATGATGATTAATGTGGATAATACTGGTGCATTCAAAGCAGGTCAAGTTATAAAAATAGATTCTGAATATATGAAAATAATTAGAGTCGATACAAACAACGCACGCATATATGTTATTAGAGGTTATTTCTTTAGCACTGCTGCATCTCATGGAAATGATTCAAGTATTGGTATAGTAGACTCATACATAGTTAATAAAGAACTTAGATATGTTTCAGATACTACGGCAGGTTCTGATGCAATACGGTATAGGTGGGGTGGTTTTGCTAGAGTAAAAGGAAATACTTCTGGAGGTAAGATTGATTTTGCAGTCCATGATGGTTCTGGCGCAGGAGTCGGCGATACAATTTTATTACAATCAGTCGCATCAGGAAGTAGTTCAGTTAATGACACGTGTTGGTTAAATAATGGATTCTTTGAAGATGATATTATTGCAGTAGGCAATACTACAGATAACGGAACTTATGCAAGCCCTAAGTATTTTAAATTAGCAGGATTTGCATCTTCAGGTAGTGGTAATTTTGATACTGCATATGTTTATGGAAGTGATGTAGATGACTTTGTAACTGCAGGGCCTGTTGATGAGAGTGATGAAGAAGCCGATATAATTCGTGTAATTTCTAATCCAAACAGAACTGTTGGTTTTACACAGGGCAGTTCTCAAGATGATATTGTTAGTTTTGAATCAAAAGTTATAGATGACGATACAACTTCGTTTTTAGTAAATGCAGATGTTTCTCATACTTCAGTTGTTGTTGCACAACCAAATGTTTTAGATTTAATAACCAATACAGATTATGATAGTAATACCACAGAGAACACTTTAACAACAAACGACATTGCAATAACAAACTTGCAGAAATCAAGAGATGGTGGTATTGTGGGAGTAATGCCGCTTGGCAGTCGTAAGTATCCTTCTAACGTTACACGTAATAAAATGGGTTTACCTACTTTATCTTTATCTTTAAGACTTATTTCAGATGCAGGATTACGCAAAATAAGGTCTTTAATTGAAGGAGACACTTATGATTATGTGTTTTTAGATTATAGAAAAATAGATGGTTCTACTGTAGATGTTACTTATAGGATGAAATATGTTAACGGAACTTTATCAAAAACTCCACAGTTAGGTAGTGAATACACTGCAGATTTAAGATTTATAATTGTTGGCGAGGATGTAACTTAAATGCCAATCATATTAAGAAAAAGTTTAATATCAGACAATATAGATTTAGAATGCACAATTGATGGCGTTCCTTTTCCTTTTATTACAGGTATTGATTTCCAACAGCAAATAGATTCTGCACGTGTTGTAAAAGCATCTATGGCAGGTATAGAATCAACTAGTTTACTTAAAATAGGGTCTAACGTGATAATCAAAGTTGGAACTAATGAAACAAATCATAATTTAGATTTTGTAGGAATCATAACAGAGATTGCACCTTCCTATAATGAATCTTCTTTTACTGCAGTTGATTTAATTACGCAATTACAATCATCGGAAATAGTAGAATATAAACGTAATGAGATTATTGGTGAAGATTTGTATATGCTTGCTTCTAATGCTTGTAACTACAAAGATATAGATGTAAGTGAATTGATAGAAGGTAGTGGTATAATAGCAACAGATGATATGGATTTAACAGGTTTAATGTCTCGAAGGCAGTTCATTGAAAAATGTTTTAGATATATGATTGATGTTCGCGATGATGATTTCCATCCTAACGCAGTTGCTTTACAATGGCGTTATGCAATACGAAGAAACAATGTTATGGATTTTTGGTTAGAAGACCCAACTAACTTTCAATCTAAACCATTGATGTCTATTTCGGATAATAGCAATAACTTAACAGGGCCAGGAGTGGTTGCAAATATAAATTCTAGTCAGTTAGTTAACAGTGCTACTTATCAAAGTAATTTAGATGCTAGTGTGTTTACTACAATTACAGACCAAGACAGTGTTGCTAGAAATGGTGTCTATGGCAAACTTTTTAAAATAAGTAGTAAACGTAAAGATAGATTAGAAGAATTAGCATATCAAACTATATTATTACATAAGGAACCGACTATGACTTACAAAGTAGTAATGACAGGTGGTGAACATATTTCTTTAGGAGATTACATTGAGGTTAGTATTCCTACATTAGGAAAAAAAGAATTGTTACCAGTAGTAGGAGTATCTCATAGCTTTACGGATTCTGTAGTAAGCACTATTACATTAGGAACTCCAGAGTTAAGTATAAGTCAATTAATAGCTTCACAAGTATAGACACACACACCTTTGTTTCCACTGGAACTTTCAAAAGATGTCCTGTTATTTTTTTTACAATTTTTAGAGGGGTTCGGCGGGTTATTAGCTATAGTGTAAGTGTAGCTCTTACTCTTTCTAAAAGTTCCAGTGGAAATGAAGGTGTCTGTCTGTTTCCAGTCCAGATTAATATTCTTTATTATCTAAACTATTAATTACTATTTGATTCTCTTTAATGTTAATAGTTTCTGCTTGGATTTTAGTATTCTTTTTATTCATTACGTATCCACACCGAAAGCATTTCCAAGACTTATATCTGCTTTCGGCTGCTCTTGTCTTATAGCACTTGGGACACTTTATTATGTAGTTAGTCGCCATACATGTATTTACCGTTGTAACAGTATGGACACTTATCTATATTTTCTTTTTCATCAAACTCCATCTCTACAATTTCACCACAGTCAGGACATTCAGTAATGCCACTACCATCAACAAAATCACATATGTCGTATTCCATCAATCCACCATCTGTCCACAATGAAGGCAACGCCATCCTTTTCCTGTTCCTACCTGAGCACCATGCTTACAAATCTTCTTCATCTACTCTAGCCCCTAAGTGATTAACTTTGTATTTGACGGCCTGAACGTTACCAACCACATACCTTACATTTTCAGTATATCCATAACGTTGTCTTTCACTAGCTACTTGATATGGTATTTCCCAGATACCTATTCGCTTTTCAGCACCAGTAAAATTATTATTTATCTTTTCTTTTACCATACGTTTCTTCCATCGTTTAGCGACAGCAAGGGTATTCACTTGAATCATCTTCATCTTCCCATCCCCCTTTCTGCGTCAGCCATTGCTTCTAGTAACATTATCTTAGCTTTGTTTCTAATACGTTTCCAATCCTCAGCAAATGTTTCATCATCCATTGTAAGTTCTAATTCTATATCAGCCCTTACAGATTCATATTGTATCTTAGTAGGTCTAGTAGCTCCTAACTTTACTTTAATCTTGTCCAGCTTCATTCTTACTCCTTTTCATAAATTGTTTATCTACAATGATACCACAATTATTACAATTAAGTATTAAACAATCATAAGCATCATCACTACTCCTAATAGTATCAAGCACCAGGGAACCGCCACATTTTGTGCAACTACTCATGTAATGCTTTCTCCTCTACATCTAACCATTGCTTTACCTTTAGTATTCTTTCGACACGGTATCTGTAACGGTCTGCATCCGCCGCCTTGTCCTTATGATATAAGATTGCGTCATTAACAGCAAGTAAATGCTCTTTAAGGACATCTGTATGCATAGCGAATAGTTCGTATAGGAAATGCCTTTCGACACCCGTAGTCTCTTTCTTACGTGGCATCAGTCATTGCCTCCTTTACACGCTTTACATGCCAAGCGCTACTGGCATTATCTTCAACCATCTTATGATAGTCTTTGATTTCTTGCAAGCTCATCTGCATCATTTCTTCAACAGATATCAGTTCTTTCTTTGTTTCTTTCATTGTTTCTCCTTTTTTTTTATATCTATATCCATATCTATCAAGAATATACTTACAGACTCATAACAGTCTGCGCATATTCCTTGAACGTTATTGATGATATATACTACACCATCTTTTGTTAGGTCTCCACCACAAGTATCACACTCGTCAGTAAAGTAATCTCTCCACTTCTGTATCATGTTATCAGGCTTATAGCAACCCACTATATAAGTATTACTATAAACCCATTATCGTCGTGAAACGTTTTTTTAGGCGATGTGCTATGGGTTAAACACGGGGGCCTGTGGGGGCGTATTAGGTTATTTTGAGTCAAAATATGGCTCACGCTATGGGTTAAACGTGCGGGCCTGTGCACGCTTAGAGGCCATGCACACAGGCATATAATCATAGAATCATAATAATTAAATCTAAATCTAAGAATCCAATTTTTAACATTTACAAAAATTGAAACCCTGACATAATTTAGATTATAGATTTCAATTTCTGATAGGTTTCCGTCGCCGTTTACGTGGTTTATATGAACCTCTGGTATGATTGTATACTTTGAGGACTTTGAACGAATATGGCCCCTTCCCTGCCACTTTTTAGATTCTGACCGTTTTTCTATCCTACGCGAACGATAGACCGAAGATTTAGAGCTTAAGCTAATCAGGGAAAAAAATGGTGCCGAGAGGCCCGCACCTCTCGACGATAAAAAAATAGTTTGCGGGTTTTCAGGGGGGAGGAGCTAAGGCTTTACCAACTGCCTTAATTATAGACGATAAAAGACCCATTAATTGGCTCCGAATTTCTCAATAAACCAGTCCTCTAAATCTTCCTCCATCCAAGCAGAAACCTCTTGGTCAATATAGTGATAAATCGCTATACCTTCGAGGCCTAAAACATAGGAATCTGGATTCTTAAGCACCTCGTCAACGGTGCACATTCCCGCATCGTTAAAGGCTTCCATTAAGGCCCATTCATGGACGAACATTAACGCCTTAAGTTCTGCAGTATAGACAGGGACGGAACCGTCTATAATTTCGTGTAAAGTTCCATCATATTGTAGCACGTCTATTATGTCGTGCTTGTCCATAGTTTCGTCTATTGAACCCTCTTTAAGATACAACCAAGTGACGCTATCCTTTATTTCCTCAATAGCTGAACTTACAAGGTCGCTTAAATCTCTCTCAAGTTTTATAGTGTAAGTTCGCATTTATTCAACCTCCCATAATCCAGCATCACGGATAATCTCACCTATTGCGTCGTCGATATATTCCTGTTCTTTATCCTCTAATACTCGATACATCTCTTTTTGGCTTCCATCTTCATACTCGAAAACAACGCGCCAATTGACGAGCCTTACATCTTTATTTGAGTTCATTTATTCACCTTCCTTTTTTACTTCTGATTTAGTAACCAAGATTAGAGGTTTTTTGTATCTGTCATACTTGACGTTCTGTTGATGCCTTGAGAGGTTAGTTCTCATTACGATGTCCTGCAGGGTCTGCGGGTCACTTAGGGCCTCTATTTCGCCCTTTAAAGCCTTGTTATTGAGCCACTGGCCCCAAGTTCCATAACGGTGGTTATAGTAGTCCTTCGAGCAATTAAAAACGTTCCATTTTGTAGCATCTCCGCCGTGCCTGTATTCTCCCTCAAAATCATAGGCAGAAATTACCCAGCCAGATAAGATATTTTTATCTATGTGGTAATCATCCCTACGGTTTCCAAATCTCTGTTTAAAATCCATCAAGAAAGTTAAGAAATCTTGATACCTAAAATTAGCTAAATTATTTAGGTTCGTTTTACTTAATTTCTCTTCTGGTATTCCGTTATAATATGTTCTAAAATTCCAAGGAAGATTTAACACATCATCGAGGCGGTTTAACTCCTCAATTACAGGCTCAAAAGCTGTTAACCATTCCTTAGCGTATCGCATAGCCTCAAACGCATTAATTCGGTTCTCTTCTGGGATATACCCATAATTACCGCGTCCGCTTCTCGGGCTGGCTAACTCTTCGTATCGACCTTTACCTATCATAAGTTCGACAGATTCGATTAATTCCCGCATGGCTGTTTTACGATTAGTAAACGCACATTTGAAACTAATATACTCCTCTATACCTTTTGCCAATTTTCGACGATTATTCATGTCTTCGTCATATTCTGCAAGCTCCTTAATTGATGCTTCATATTTTTTCGATTCTTCCTTTAAATCGTTGCTGAAAGTTTGTATAAACAAATCCTTCAAATCTGCAACGCATAATTTATGAGTAAATGAGTAATAAGGATAATACGAAATCTCCTTACTTACAAAACCTAAACCTATTAAGAAATCAGTTCCTAATTTAGTCTCTTCTTCATAACTCAATTCTTTTTCATGTTCTGACATTTTAGGATATTTGTAGTCCATAAAAAAGCGCCTAAATCTTTTAGCTAATTCGTCCTTCTTTTTGATGTAAGTTAAACCTCCAAGCGGGTTATCTATTTGTTTAGGTTTTTCGTTCCATCTTTCTCTATTGAAAGTAAGCCCGTTAACCTCTATTTTCCCGTCTTCGTTCCAGTTCATTTATTCACCTCCTTTTATGTAATAAACTGCTGTTTCGAAATCTTCAGCGGTTGCCTCTAATCCTGACTCTTTCAAATCTGGTATTAAAGTTGTTTCTAAATATTCGACAAAATCGGCTTTATTTTCCCAATTAAACATTTATTCACCTCCGATAGTAAACTCTGGATAGTTAGAAGCGCAGAACTTACAAAGTAATTTTGTAGTATAGAAACTAATCTTTTTAGGATTACAATTTAAACACGGTTTAGCCATTCTTAGAGCCTCCTTTCATAGGTCCTGAATACTGGACACCATCGGTAAAGCCTAGAGTCTCCAAATATCTGGCACTCCTCATAGAAGTTCGCTAGGTCATCGGCTAGGCCCTCGTTGCTTACATACTCACTTATTTTTGTTTGTGTATTCATTTTTATCACTTGAGGTTTTTTTGTCCTCACTATATAGTAAATCAAAAATCACTATTTCTCTTATAATAGGTAAAAAGACCCTATTCTTAAGCTGTTTTATCGTCGATAAATAGGTTTATAGTATCCTATATAAAGAAACAAGGTTTTTTAGCTGTTTTTAGCGATTCGTCAAAATGCGTATTTTTTGGCCCGCTCATAGGTTAGAGCTTATCTCTATGCTTAAGTCCTAGAATTATTTTGTTTCTCTTTCTTAAGCTAAACGCTAGAAGCAACATTTTAGAAAAATGCAGTTATAGAGGATAGGTTCTTTTTTTCTCTTTAAATACTAACACATTTTTTTAAAGGCCATCTATTAAATAAACTATATAGGTTTATGCTTAAATTAGAGCTTAGTATTTAAATAAACTAAAGCCTCATTTTAAGAAACTCATTTTTATTTATATAAGCAGTCCTTCAGAGCCTTTTAAAATTTGATACCTCTATATAAACCCAGAATACTTTTAATTATCAAAAAACCCCTAATTTGGGCTAATATTAACCTAGTAAAAAACAATACACATAAGAGCGAATCTCTCGACGATAAACAAACCCTCAAAAGACCAATAACTGAAAACTTACAGAATTAAAGACTTTAACAATACAAATAATAGATAGAATAGTAAGAGATACTAAAACAATCTAAAGCCTATTAGAATC
>CEQV01003491.1_pt1 | contig 13074 bp, 22 predicted proteins | sample 530971 | NCBI WGS metagenome assembly CEQV01 (sample SAMEA2621173, study PRJEB7988) | marine metagenome | biome: marine biome (ENVO:00000447); feature: deep chlorophyll maximum layer (ENVO:xxxxxxxx); material: "saline water (ENVO:00002010), including plankton (ENVO:xxxxxxxx)" | depth 100 m
ACGGGTGCAGGTGTAGATGTTTTAACTACGCGAGGTGATTTACTAAAGCAAGGTGCAAGTGCAGCTGAACGGTTAGCTATAGGTTCAGCAAACAGAGTTTTGACGACTGATGGAACAGACCCCGCTTGGTCAACTGTGACAAACGCAATGCTGGCAGGTTCGATTGATCTTACATCAAAGGTCACAGGGGCGTTGCCTTTAGCCAATGGGGGAACAGGGGCAACATCACTTGCTGCGGCCAACATAGTCGCTACGAATGCTCAACAGACTTTTACCAAAGCGCAAGTGCCTTCTACTTACACTGCTGCATTGTCTGCAACATCTGGGGTGCTTGATTACGACACTTATCAAAATTTTATCATCACTCTTGCAGCTGGTTCAAATACGCTTGCAGCTCCTACGACTGAAGCTAGTCAGGTAGGTCAGTGCGGAGTCATTATTTTTATTCAGCCAGGCAGCGGATCGGCAGCTACGCTTTCCCTTCACGCAGATCACGAAACAGCTGGTGCTGCGGGCATAACTCTCTCAAGTGCAAACAATGACTACGATGTTGTTGCTTACGTGATCAAAGCTGACAACAGCATTTTGCTTTCACAAGCTCAATTAAACTTTGGGTAATTAACAATGTTTACAGAGTCAGGTCATTTTTTTGTCACAGATTCAACTTTTACGATTGACCAATCGTGCCGATACAATCCGGGCGACAACCCAAAACTGAGTCGAACTCAGACGGAGGGAGATCGTCGGCAAGCAACCTTTAGCTGGTGGATAAAAAGATGTGGACTTGGAACGTCGCAAAGTCTTTTTGAGTCAGCTGGAGCTTATGAGGTTGTAAGATTTACAACTGGAGATCAATTGCTGGTTCGCAACAACAACAGCGACGTCACCACAAATCGCGTTTTTAGGGATGTCGGATCTTGGTATCACATTTTGGTCACACTAGACAATGATCAGGGGACAGCTAGTAATCGAACAAGAATTTTCGTGAATGGGGTAGAAGAAACATCTTTTGCTTCAGCCGCCTATCCCGCGTCAGGCGACTTTACGGACTTAAACGACAATGGAAAACTGTGGCAATTCGGCTGTGCAAACGCCCACACCACTCCGACTAATGAGATTGATGGATATTTTGCGGAGTTTAATTATCTGGACGGAACGGCTGTTACTGACACAAGTTCTTTTGCAGAAACTAATTCTAATGGAATTTATGTTCCTATAAAGACCTCTTTAACTTACGGAACAAATGGATTGCAACTGCTGTTTGGTGATTCATCAGCGCTGGGTGATGACACAAGTGGTGAAGGAAATGATCTCACAAGTAGTGGTTTGGCAGCTGCAGATCAGGTCACGGATAGCCCAACTAATAACTTCTGCACATGGAACGCAATGGACGCGGGTTCTGGAACGCTGAGTGACGGAAATCTAGTCCTGGCATCAACGACAGATCGTTCTGGCACGTTTGCGATGCGGAGTGGTAAATGGGCGTGGAAGATCACTACAGCGGCATCTGGTGCTTTTGGAATTGTGGCTGACAGTTTAACGGGAACTGAAACAACCTACAGTGCAGGAAGTGGGGAAGTTTTAGAATTTCAACTTGATCTGTCTGCTGGAACATTAGAAGTGAGTGTCGATGGAGGCAGCTATTCAAGTGTCGCATCTAGTCTATCAGGCATATTTTTTCCACTAGCAAAAGCGGCTTGCACAGCTGACTTTGGACAGAGTGGTTTTACTCGTGATGACACAACCTTCAATTATTTATCGACCAGCAGTTTATCGCCAGCAGTTGAAGATAGCTCAACCGCTTTTCAGACTACTCTTTATACAGGTAATGGTTCTACACAATCCATTACAAATGGTGGCAATTCAGACCTGCAACCAGATTTGATCTGGATAAAAAATCGTGATGCTTCAGACAGCAGTGTTATCACTGATGCTGTAAGAGGCGTTACAAAAATTTTAGCTTCTGATGCAAACACCGCTGAAGCGACAGACGCTGACACAATAACAGCATTTGCGTCAGACGGATTTGCTTTAGGTGCTGATGACAAGGTGAACACAAACACGGAAAAATATGTTTCTTGGAACTGGAAAGAATCAGCAACAAACGGATTTGATATTGTAAGTTTTACAGGCAATGCCACAGCCCGAACAATTTCACACTCACTTGGCGTTGCACCTCGGCTAATGATGGTCAAAAACTTAGCCGACTCTGATAATTGGGCGGTCTACCATGCGTCAATGGCAGCCGACCCACAGACAGATTATTTAAGTTTGAATACTAATTCCAACATCACAGACGATAGCACAGTCTGGAATGACACAGCCCCAACAAGCTCAGTATTTTCTGTTGGCACAAGCAGCCTCACAAATGGAAATTCGGAAGCTATGATTGCGTATCTATTCGCAGAAGTGGATGGGTTAAGCAGTTTTAGAAAATACACAGGGAACTCAAATGCGAATGGAACTTTTGTGCACACAGGTCACAGACCTTCTCTAATCATTATAAAAGAATTAGCAACTGAGGATTGGGTCATTTATGACACAGCACGAAATGTAATTAATGAATCAAAAACAGTTTTGAGGGTGGACAGCAACACCACCGAATATACAGGCTCTGGTCGTGAAATAGATATACTGAGCAATGGTTTTAAACTTAGAACCTCCAATGCCACGCTCAATTCTTCTGGTGATTTCATTTACATGAGCTGGTCAGAAACCCCTTTCAAAACCGCACTAGCGAGGTAAAAAATGTTTAAATATAAAGATCGTGTCATTCGACCAGGTGCTTCGTGGACGGATGATAACAACATTATTCATCCGAGAAACTGGCATATATGGTCAGCTGAAGATAAAAAGGCACACGGTGTCACAGAAGTTGTTGAAGAAACACCACCCGACAGCCGCCTTTACAACTGGTCACAAAATTTAGATGGCACGATCAACAAAACTGCTAAATCACTTGATGACACAGGGTCAGGTGAAAACCTCGTTCGCGGGGTGCGGTGGCATCTGAAAGAAACTGTGAACAAACAGCAAAATGCGCTGCTTGCTTTAACGGATTGGTATGTCATTAGAAAATCCGACAAAGGCACAGCAATTCCTGACGCTGTGCAAGATCACCGAGATGCTATTCGTGCCAAGGGTGATGGAATGAAAACCTCAATTAATAATGCTGCTGACACAAACGCAGTCGCTAATATATTGCCTTCACTTTTTAACTGGCCAGAGGAGTAAAATAGATGTCTCATCACACCCCAATACACAAAGCAAAAAATTGGTTTCTGAGCAGAGCCAATGAAGCCTCGACCCTGGGAGGGATAGCAATCATTTGTCTTAGCCTGTCCGTCATTTTTGGGTTTTCAGTTTTAGCTTGGATCGGACTAGGCATTGCAGCTGCAAGCATTTTGCAATCTGATGGTAAATGTCAAAAGTGTAACAAGGGCAAGAAAAAATGATAGGTGCTTTACTTCCAATTTTGACACCACTAATTGGAGATGTTGTTAAGCGCATTTTGCCAGAGGATAAGGACAAGAGGGCTGATATTGAGCGCGAAATAAATATGACGCTCCTTAAAAACTCACAGAGTATTGAAAACGCTGCGGCATCAGTTGTGTTAGCCGAGGCAAAATCAGAACACAAAATTACCGCAATTTGGCGGCCGCTGTTGATGATTACAATTACAGCCATAGTCGCGTGGAATTTTTTGTTTGCACAACTCATTGAATTGGCAGTGCATGTTTTTACTGGCGATCAGATTCCTCTCGCAATCGACCTACCTTCAGAGCTTTGGACATTATTAACAGTTGGCGTAGGTGGATACGTTGGTGGACGCAGCGCTGAAAAGTTTGCGAAAAACTGGAAAAAATAATGGACATGGCTTTACTGAAAATGCTTATCCCTTTAGGCATTGTTGCTATCACAGCAATTATCGGTTACGCGAAATTGCAAGCTAAAAGTCAGCAGCACTCTGAGGCAATCAGTATGCTGGCTAAAGATGTTCAAAATCTGGAAAAGCAATCTAGTCATACGGTCACTCTGGTAGCCAAGATGGATCAGGCTGAAAGGAATGTGACTCAACTCTGGACGGCCCATGAAAGCGTAAATCAAAAATTGGAAGCCAGCGAAAGAAACATCACTTCTAAGTTGGAACGGCATCGTGACAGGTTGGACGAAAGATTCATCGCCCTTCGAGAAAAAATTAACGGTGGTTCACACTGATGGTGATGGAACTATGGGTTGGAATTGTTTTGATGTTTGGTTCAACCGAAAGCCAATTTAAAAATTCAATTCACACAATTAGCAGCCCCCCTTTTGCAAACGTAAAACTTTGTCAAAAATCAATTGAAAGCCAGGGCATGGAAATTTACTTTAAAAGGTTTGCGCCACAAGGCTGGGTTTTAGGAAACTTGTTTTGTATTCCCTTGTTGCAAGATTATCAAATTGATTTGGGAAAATCGGTTAGTAAATGAAATGGTCAAATACCCTATTGACGAAATTCTAAGCAGTTTGAAGGCAGAGGAAGGATATTCTGCAACGTGCTATTTATGTTCGGCAGGGAAACACACTGTGGCATACGGCAGAAATATATCTCCTGGTGGAATAGGTATTTCCAAGGAAGAAGCTGATTATCTTTTGAGAAATGATGTCAATCGAACAATCAAAGAATGCCAGAATTTTAAATGGTTTGATAAACTCGATTCACAACGTCAAAGTGTCATAGTTCAGCTTTGTTTTCAATTAGGTTACCCTGCCCTCTCAACGTTTCATCTAATGCTTGCTGCCCTGTCACAATCTCCACCCGATTTTAAAACAGCTGCAGCCGAATTGCTTGATTCAAAATTTGCTAAACAAGATACGCCAGCAAGAGCGAAACGTATGGCACAGCAACTCGCAGGATAGTCATGGCAAACAAAGCCCTCACAGATGAGCTTTGCAGACAAACCTTAGAAGCCATCGAAATTTACGGTAACACAAGTGCAGCTGCTGCTGGTCTAAAAATTAATCGGTCAACTTTTGAAAACCGAGTGCGGGTTGCCAAAGAAAGGTTTGCTGCAGCAGCACCGAAGGATGTGGAGCTACCCACTTTTCCAAGTGATGATATTCCAATTGTCGAAATTCTCGACACGATGGAAAAACGTTTTTCAAAACGTGCAGAAGCACAAGCCGCAAAAAAATGGTTTACGGTCAAAGTAAAAAATAGTGATCCAATGGGTCTGTGTTTCATTGGTGATCCACACATCGATTCTAACGGCTGTAACATTTCGTTGTTGCGAAGAGACATTGAGTTGATGAATCAGCCCGGCATGTTCTGTGTGAACCTCGGAGACACAACCGATGGTGATTGGCCAGGCCGCTTAATGAAACTCCATGCACAATCTGACCAAAGCATCACGACAGCTCGACGCTTAGCCGATTGGTTTCTGAATGACACTGGACTGCGCTGGCTTGCGATTCTGATCGGAAATCACGATGCCTGGGGTGAAGGCGCTGAGATTTTACGAAGGATGAATGTGCAAAAGATTCCAATGATGGACTGGTCGGCACATTGGAAAATAAAATTTAGCAACGAGCGCGAATGCAAGATTATCACAGCACATGATTTCCCTGGGCATTCGATGTGGAATAGCCTCCACGCAAACCAGCGTGCAGCAACAACAAGCACCGATGCACATATTTATGCCAGTGGTCATAAACATAATTGGGCGATGCATCAGGAAGAAAATGCACATCGAGAATTTGTGTATTGGCTGGTGCGTGCCAGAGGCTATAAATATATAGACAGTTATGCGGATAAATTGGGCTATGCTTCTCAGCAACACGGAGCAACGATCTGTGCGATCATTGATCCAAAAGCCAGCAGCGAAGCGAGGTTTGTAACTTGTTTTGCAGACCTTGAAGAAGCATCAGACTATCTAAAGTTCAAACGCCAAACATCAAAACGTGCAAGTGAAATTTTAAAAAATGCCAAAACGTGCAAGTGAAATTTTAAAAAATGCCAATTAAATTTTAAAAAAAGCAAAAACGTGCAAGTGAGTGAGGGTTTTTTGCTTGCAGATTGCTTGCAGATTGCTTGCACGCGACACGTTTGTATTGCCAAATCACCGTTCGTATCATAGAATCACATTAGGTGATGTTGTTACGTGTTACAAAGCAAAAGGTGAGGGTTTCTGTGGGTTTCGTTGGTGTTAATTGGTATCAGTTAGTTTGTTCCCCGGTAGCTCAGTTGGTAGAGCGCCCGGCTGTTAACCGATTTGTCGCTGGTTCGAGTCCGGCCCGGGGAGCCAACATTTCCGCCACTTTTATGAACACTAGTTTAAGAGAGTGGCGGTCTACTTGCAGATTACTTGCAGACGTTTTTTTCATTCTCTCCTCCCCTTTTCAAAAAAACCGCTTTGTCACAAAAATAATTTTTTCTCACAACAAAAAAAACCGCTTTGTCGCTAAAAAAAAACCGCTTTGTCGCTATTGCAATGTCACCTACAGTTACTATATGATGCTTGTGAAGCATATTTAACCTGGAGGAAGCACAATGCAAGTAGAACCACGTTATCGAAAAAGTATAAAGAAGTGGGTTGTTGACACCCGCGCTAAAGGCATCAAAAAATTAAATGGTGGTGTTGGTGAACAAAAAGAATTTGTTTGCAAAGAAGCAGCTGACGCTTATTGCGTTCGTATAAACCAACAACAAGCCTCTGGCGGTGCTGTTAGCCAACACACAGCAGGAACGCTCCGACAGGCTTACGAATTTTTCCAAACAGAAATTGATATGAACATCGGAGATGTCTGGACATATCATTATGGCGCAGGCTTAAAGACTGACTTAGGCCATTATTGTGATCTGGTTCTGGATGGTGAAGCTATGCCCTTTGGTGAGTTTAAGTGTGTGGACATTACGCCTGCCGATTGCAAACGTGCAACGAAACAGCTCAAGCGTGACAGAAATTTGTCTGACAAAACACGCAAAGAAAAGGAGAAAGCACTTCGAGCACTTTTCGATTATGCACGAGTTGATCTGGAGTGGTGCAATCATAATCCAGCAGCCAGGGTCAAACTAAAAAAATCGAAGTATGGATCTAAGGTAAAAAAAGCTCCAAAAATTCGTTTAGAAAAAGTTAACGTTAGTGATGTTTGTAAGTTGGTTGATTACCTGTTGGAAAATCAAAAAGTTGCAAGACGAAATCCGGGATTAGACCAAACTGATCAAATTGTTTGGAACGAGTCGTTGGCGGTAGCAACCTTGGCTGAAACAGGTTTACGTTTTAGTGAAATGGCTGCCCTTGAAATGAACAACCCAGAGCACATTAATCTTGAAACTGGACGGATCACTGTTCAACAGGTCGTGCGAAAAGTTGGACACAAACAATACGCTATCGAAAGCGTTGGTAAAACAAGTGCGTCATTCAGAACGATTCCGATCACTGAAGAACTGATCAAACAATTGCGGCTGTGGAAATTAAGATGTCCTGCCGGAACAAAATATTGGTTTGGGACACGCGAAAATACTTTTCACACAGCCAGCACGAATTTGAACAGACGTATTATTTTTCCTGCGTGCGATGCTGTAAAAATCAAACGCATGACTTGCCATGAGTTTAGACATTTCTATGCGACACTATTGCTGGACATTCACCACGATGATTGGTCAAAAATTACTCGGCTGATGGGACATACAAAAATTTCGTTTACGTATGATGTTTATGGCCATTGGATCGACGATGAAGAGTCTGACCGCGCTGATGCAGCTCGATTTGCTGAGCGTCTGGCAAGACGTTAAGATGTATTTTTTAACCCCCCGCTTCGGCGGGGGTTTTTTTTAAAGCGTCAACAATTCCACATCATTGAGAGCTTTAATGTTGTGAAAAGTAGCGTGATCTTTCATTGGATCACCCCTACCAAATTCTTCTTCTAAAAATTTGGCTGCATCAGGTGCAATTTCTTCCAAAGGCGTGCCGATCATAATTTTTTGTATTTTGGATAACGCCTGTTCACGTTTAAAGTTGTATTCAGCGTCACTGTAATTTTGAGGCTTAGGAATGGTTGGGTTTGCAATATCCATTGCCTCAACAATTTCTTTTAGAGGCACAATTTCTGTCACTTCATTTGTGATGTGATTTTTCACGCGAATGAACACTTCTGTTTCGACTGCCATTTTTACCTCCCAGGTTTGTAATTGAATTTATATTTTGCCTAAAACATTCAGGATAATGCAAGAGTTTTTCCTCGGCATTAATAACCCAATCATGTAAACCTACTGGCTTGTTACAAAAATCACAGTTTTCATCAAGAACCACAGGTGTTGATTTATTCTGGTGTTTTTTTCGTCGCATCATCCTGGGTAGCAAGAGCTAGAGCAAGCAGAGAATAACCACATAAGTCACGATAATCATCAAGGTTAAATTTACCGCACGTAATGCGACTAATTTTTACCAGGCAAAGCATCGTGCAAACTTGTGTTGAATTGATGGGAGTATCAAGAAAGTTTGACCAAAGGTCGGCAATGCCTTGCATGTTGTCTACAAAATTTCCGTGCTCCTCACCTCTATCAGAAATTAACTCACTTATCTCATCAAAGATTTGTTGTAGGTTTGTCATCTTCAACAGATCCCCAAGTCAGCAAGGAGTTACGTTTGACATACCAGCGCTCTCCAACTTTTTTTGCATCTAAATCACCACGCTCAATCATGCCGTAAACTGCATAGAAACTTGTTCGATCAGTTGATCCAAATAAAATTTGGCATACCTCTTTTGCTGAAAAAAGCATTTTGTTTTCAAGGTCAATCATCAAATGGATCCCTCTCGCCTTCAGTTACTTTTTGAATTTCTAAACTTATGTTTCCAGTATCTTCGTAGCGCCAGCCACTAAATGAATAGCGCCCGGCATCCATTGGTAAATCAAGAATGACTTTACCGTTTGAATAGTCTGGTTTTTTAGATCCAGGTTCTTTTGGGTTTTTGAATAGATTAAATGATTTAATTTTTTTGTAGCTATGCGGCATTGTAACCTCCATTGTTTGTCAATTCGTTTGAACGTGCTTTGTAACCGTTGGCTAATCTTTCAAATTGTGTTGGGTCTTCATTTTTTAATTGTTCGCGTTCAGCCCCGCAGCTGGTTGACCACAGTTTGTGCATAGCCATGTCTTTGTGTTTTGGCATACCCTGCAGCTGATCTGTTACCCAAGTTTCCCAATCTTTAACTTCAGATTTTGTTTTTGTAATTGGTTGTATTTGCGGCTTTGGTTTTGGGTGCTCAGATTTAGGCGTTGCGCCTAACCCATCATCATCTTCCTCACCGACGATGCCAAGCATGGCGCAAAGACCGTAGCGCCGGGCATAAGTAATAGCGCTGCCCATCTTTTGAGGGTTTGCTTTGTTCTCGCAGAGTAGCGGCACGCCACCGTCCTCCACAAACTCGCCTGATGAATGAATAATTCGAGTTATTAACCGATCAGAATCTGTATGCACCATTTGCACAAGCATTAATTGATGTGGAGCTAGTGCTTGCCTGGCAACTTTAAGACAATCAACTAGAAGCGCATATTTGCCGTAATTTGCGCGACCTCGAAGCGGTGGATTTACAACATCAGTTAAGGCAGCAACCAGACTTGTTTCTAACTTGCTCATGTTTTTAAATCTTTGAGAGTCAGATCAGTTAAAATTTTTTCCTTAATCGCAACATCAAAACGTTGAGGCTGTGAATAAGTTCGGCCTACCACAATACCTCGACCAACAATCCCAGCACGGTCGATGACTGTAACTTCTTGTTTTAAATCTGGAACAGATCGCCTTTCCATTTTTCCCTCCATACGATGGCGTTGCGGCCTGACGCATTTCTACGCCTCTCGCCGCTGTCTTCAATTTCATTGTTGTTTGCAAGTTCAGCGACTCTCGGTCTGACTGATAAAATGCTGCAACCCAAAACATCAGCCACCTCATCGGCCGTAAACTCGCCCTGGTCAAAAATATATTTTACGGCTTGCCGTAAATTACCTGCGCGTTTCAAAATATTTTCATAGGCTTCTAGACTTGTGTCTCGCATTGAGAAGCCTCCTCAAACTGTTCTTTTGCCGTTTGCAGAGCTACTCTGATTGCAAGCTGTTCATGTGTCAGCTGTTCAACTTTGTCTTTCTTGTTCTGTTCTGACCAAGTTGCTTTAAAAAAATCATCACCGTAGGTGATCACCATTTTTTCACCCCAAATAAAATTATGGCGGTCTTCCAGCCACTTCACGACAGCCTCAAGTTCTTTGACATTAAATTTGATCATTACACCCCCCAGGTTTTTTCAGCAGCAGATCGGTATGCCGGTGGAACGTCTTTCCACATGAAATGTGAGAAATCAGGCGCAATCATTGAAAATAAATCTTCTAAAGTATCTGCGTTTTTCATTAACTGTTCGCGGGTTCGCGCCACAATCCGCATTCTGTCCAGGGCTTCAGACAAACGGTCTTCAGACAGCTCTTCACAATCGGTGCTTGAAAACAACCGATAGCCTTTGCAATTTGCATAAACAATTTTAACTGGAACGTTTTCTGATTGTTGTCGCAGCCATTTCCAATAAAGTGCGACCTGGCCAACATGGTTTGGATCTGGACGCGCTGGAAGTGAATTGATCTGCCACCCGCGTTTCACTCGTTCAGTCAGCGTTGGCCATTTCGTTTTAATCTCAACAACACCTCGGTCTTCAACATCAATTTCACCTATGAAATCCAGCTCAACATCTTCAAGTTTGACAGACACCCAACGACCATCGGTAACCTCGTTTGCGCCTTGTGTCGCCTCTTGCAGCCCTGCAGCGGTATGCTGACACGTTAGCTCTAAAACTGTGCCTTCAATTTTAGGATCTGTTTTAGGGATTTGATAAATGCCGTCACGGATCACACTGTGTCGATCTGCATCAGCAGGGTCATGTTCGACAATTGCGTGTGCGTCAAAGTCTGACATTGCATCTCTAAATGCAGTTGAAGGATCTTCACCTTCAATCACAATGTCTTTTGCGTATTTTTCAGCAATCTTGCCAGCTGTCATACGGCATCCTGCTGGTGAAAATAGCTTTGCTGGACGCGCTACAGCCTTTTCAAAAAACTCTTTACAATTAGGCCGAATGGATCCGCTGGGGCTGTGTGCCGTAAAATTGAACCTTGTTGACCAACTTGGTAAGTCGTCAAACGGATCCAGCATAATTGTGCCTCAAGCGGTTGTTTGAAGCATCACAGTAATTATTTTGTGCTGGATGGTAAAGGGGCAGGACAATGCTGCCCCTGTTTTAATGAACATTTAATGTGGATAACTACTAGACTGCTTTTTTGCGCTTACCCTGTTTTCTTTTTGGTTTAAAATCTGATGGGTCAACAGCCAAGTAATCGTTGTCATTGTCTTCACTGCCATTATCAGTCTCAGCAACCCGCGCTGTAAATTGTAAAGTCAGCGTTTCACCTTGGCGTAAATCAACTTCAATGTTGTTGAACTTTGTCACGCCTCCGCTTTCACCTAAAAGCAACAGATCGGTTGAACAACTGTAGATTTCACTTAATTTTGTGATGATGTTTGCGCCTGGCACAACCTCACCCCGTTCATAACGGAGATATGCCGCTGGTGAAATTTCAAGTTGTTTAGCTACGCTCGCTCCACTCATGCCATGATTGACACGAGCAGCACGCAATGACTTATGAAGTTTCATATTACTTATATTCCTAGTTTTATTGTGTTTTTACAAAAGATTCTTGTGGATAAAATGTGTCTGTTTTTTTGTCCAAGTTCACCCATTGCAAATCATTCTTGATTTTATTCAGAGCGCAAATGTGCTCTTCAGTCAAAGCAAGCGAATAAGTTGTAATGTGTGTGATGATTTCAAGCGCTCGATACAAAATTAGGCGCGTTGGCGTTACGTATGATTCATTGTCCTGGCGAAAAATTGTTACTGCACCGAAATCCCGCAAGTCAGCACACCATTCTCTAACAGTGTCGAGAGAATAACAATCAAGCTCCTCTTGCAAAAAAATCTTTGTGCAGGGCTGGTTGTGACACCAACAGGCAATAATAACTTGAAGCGCGTAAACCATTCGAGGTTTTAAAACCAAGACCTTGATTAGCTCTGCAGTGTGCTTGCCCACCGGCGCGTTTGAGATTAACACAGGTGAACATAATGCGTTTTGACTGTTTTCACTTTTTGTTTTGTGTGGGTTTGGCAAAGAATACCAGGCTGCCAAAACCTCCCTTACAGATTTTTCTTCAAGAGGATCCCAAACTGAATTTTCTTGTATTAATTGAACAACATTTGTTGAATATTCATTCTTCACAGTAGCCTCCCGGATAAAATAATTAATACTGTTTAAAACGAGCTGATGCGAAGTGTGCCTGATATGCACTAAACAGTCAACTGATGTGGTTGAAACAACCGAATTAGTAACGTATGACCAAGTATGGTTATGACTGAACATACAATTCATCAAGCAATTGTTGATTATTTAAAATTAGCTCTGCCACCAGGCAGCGTGCTTCACCACAGCCCCAATGAAGGTAACCACAAAGTTCAGTATCGCGTAAAACAAAAAAAATTAGGCGTGCGTCCTGGTTGGCCGGATCTCGAAATATTTGTAAATCCCATCTACTTCAAAACTAAGCATCAATGTCGTCCGATTTTTCTTGAAATCAAAACACACAAAGGGCGCTTGTCTGCATCACAAGACAATACTTTGCAATGTTTGAAGGCGTTAGGTTGTTATTGCTTTGTTGTCAGAAGCATTGATGACACGCGAGATGCATTGTTTCCATGCTTGGCTTTACGCAATGCTTAAAAATCAACCTGGCGTTGCAGTCGCGCAAAAAACAAAGCACCCCAATTCCATTGTGAAATTTCGCGGAAAAAATGGCTGGAGTTTGAAAGAGCTGGCAGCAGCGAGTCGAATTGATGAGTGGACGTTGCGTCAGCTCGAAACTGGCAAACAAGACATGCACCATGGTCACATGCGCCGGTTAAGCATAACCTTTCGTTGTGAACCTGATGAACTGCTTGCCCCATGCGTTTCTCAGCGCAACCCACAGATTGCAAACAAACGTTCTTTAAAAAATTTAGAGA
>CEQV01006883.1_pt1 | contig 13070 bp, 14 predicted proteins | sample 530971 | NCBI WGS metagenome assembly CEQV01 (sample SAMEA2621173, study PRJEB7988) | marine metagenome | biome: marine biome (ENVO:00000447); feature: deep chlorophyll maximum layer (ENVO:xxxxxxxx); material: "saline water (ENVO:00002010), including plankton (ENVO:xxxxxxxx)" | depth 100 m
TAACTCATCAGTGTAAATATACATAGTAACAGGGTCGCCTCTATACACTTCTTTGATTCTGTGCATTCTAATTTTACCGTTACCATCTATGAAGTATTCTTTTACTAAGACAATATACGCATCATCCATAATATTCAAATCATCTTCTAATTCTCTAAGAACATCAATGAACAATTGTTCTGATTTATTGACATACCCTTCAATAAACTTTTCAGCATATTCTAATTGCTTAACATCAGGAGTTTTCAAATCTGTACTACCACATCGAGAACATTCTGCTACGGGTCTTTGATGTATTTTACCACAATTATTGCACTTTGCTTCGTATGCCTTTTCCCAAAGATAACCTCTTCTAAATATCTCCTGTTTCAATTGAGTAATACAAGTCCTTGCAATAACTGATTGATTAATTAGATGATAGATTAGAGGGGCAGTCATCATATTTTGATTCTGCCTCTCTTGAATACCCATGTTGAAGATTTTTCTATCAGCAGGTTTAGGAGTTTGCCTCCTAAATAAATTAGTTACGGAAAATCTTCTTTTAGCCATATCATTAAACCTCCTGTGATTTTTCTAAATCCTTTTCAGTTATCAACCCTTTCATAGACTTAGGGCTACCATGTGCTACCCAACACTTTTCACAAAAACCATGTGGTCGCAAGTCGGGTGTAGTATAACATAGACCGCAGTATTGGAACTTCATAAATCTTCACTTCCTCTCGACCTTAACTTGACCCGAAGAAACATCAGAAGTTACCATAAAATCACCTGCATTTCTCGCTATTCTTGGCATGTAATTTCTATAAAAAGACGGCCCTCTATGTTTCCACCAATTAGTAAATGTGCTATGTTTTCTCTCTGTATGATATTTAGGATATTCTTCAATCAACTGATTCATATATTTTACATCACCCGATTCCATATCATACAATTGGTCTAAAATATAATTTTTAATTACACTAAATGGAAACGGTTTTTTCCCGCTTTTCAAAATATTAAACCACTTCATAAATCTTCACCCACTTCTCTAAATGTTCTTCTAATGTCACGCACAACTAAATTATATCTCCCCGTTTTTTTCGGGGTAGCAGACACAAAGACCAGCCTTGTAGTATCTGTTTTATTATTACGCACTGTTAATTTAACATGCTTACTACCCATTTCTGCACCGATGATTTTAACGGGTAATCGAGATTCAACAAACTTTTGGATTTGTTTAACTTCTCTTTTTGATGATTTTAGTATGTTTCCATCCATGTCTATTTTTGTCCCATCGGCTCTGACTTCATAATAACTATACGCATTAACTAACCAGCCGGTTGTTTCACTAATCCAATTAACTAACTCATCTTGTATGGAATCAGTATCATCATCTTCTTCAATAAGTAGTTCTTTTGCAGTTACAGCCATTTGTTGAGGCAGGTCTAATTCATCTTGGTCGTATTCATCAGTTTCATAATCAACTTCAGTAATTACAAAAGTCCTTTCTTGTTGCTTCACTATTGCACCACCAATATTTTCTAACTCATCCATAACCGACATTTTACAATTGCCTTGTAATTTTGAAATATCATCTAAGTTAATGTTTTCCTTTGAGAAATCAAATCCAACATGGTCTTTATGGTTCTCCCATTTCATCAATTTGAAAATCTCATCACATCTTTGTTTGTACCAATCTGCCTTCTTGTATGATTTTTTCATACGAATTAACTCTAACAACAATTCAGCATTACCCTTCTTCATTCGGAAATGTGGCAAACACTTGGTTAATAATTTAGAAACATCGGCCTGTGAATAGAAATTCAAACGATTTACCGGCCTTGTGTCCTGTGGAGATTTTTGGTCTAAATGTAATCGGCCAAAACCAATGGACTTGTGCATTTCATACATGAAAGTCTTACCCCTTTCTCCTGTTGCCACTAATCCGACTCTTGGATTCATATTACGGTCAAGAGTAATATATCCATCAGAGTCAATAAATGCCGCAGTATAAGCCCACACATTCTTCTTTAACATGCTTGGCATCTTGTAATAACTACCATTGTAACAAGCAATATCTAACTTGTTTATGTTTTTAGATATGGAATTACTGTTAGTAATTTTGAACAAATCAGAAGGCATTCTTTCATGTATTCCTTTAGCATTTATGCCCGGATTTTCACACACCATTTTTAGAATGAAGTCATTCTGTCTATCTTTTTTAGATTTAGTTAAAGACTGATTAGAGATTTTAGAAATAACAGTTCTGAATTCTTTTTTGCTGGCTCTCATGGCTTTGAATAAGTCACTATATTCTTTCCCATAAACCATCCCGTTCTGTTCTAATTCAGCCTCCCAATATTTACACAAGGCATCAACTACTTCTCTTCGAGTTTCAACATCAGTCATTTTGTTTAACTTATGTAAATCCTTTTCATTAAATCTCATTTTATTTAGAGGCACTCGATATGGATTAAGCCAAGTAATAGAATCTATACACTTTTGTAAATGGTCTGAATAAGCATCAATCATAGTATCAATGGCCTTTGCCATTTTTATTCTTTGCTCTCCCTTTAATTTTCTTCGAGCCTTTCTCATTTTTTTAATTAGGTCGGGAACGGTTTGGTCTTGAACAATGTATTCATTAGGAAAATTAACTAATTGTTTTCTTGCCTCGGTTGCATTAATTCCATGGGTTTCTGATAATTTAGAAATTTCTTCATGTTGTGACATAACATAGGTATCAAATGAAGCAGTAAATAAATCTTGCATTTCATTTTTGAGTTCTTCTTCTTCAGCATCAATTTCTTCAATTTTATCTGCATATTCTCTCAACTTTTCTGGCTCTATTGTCATATAATCACCTCAAAAGTTTAGCCCCAATGTATTGCCAGAACGGTTAGAAATCTTATCATCAAACAAACCTAAATCATCGAGTAGTATGAAGTTATCTGTGGCTTGGTATGTTGCGGCATTAGCCAATGCAAGGCTCATTACCATGTCGTCATATGCGCCAATCCCTTCAAACTTGCCCTTGTCGGTAATAGCAAACATAGACAATTCTTCAATCAATGTTGAAGTTACTCTTCTGCTTTCCTCATTACCATAAGGGAAATTCATCTTTGAGTTTTCAAGAGTCATTTGAAGATTCAAAATGATTTCCTGTTTCTTTCTTCGAGTCGTGTTAAAGTCATGCACATTCAAATCTGCTACCTGCCTCAACTCTTGAGTAAAAGACTTTGCAAAAGTGTTGGTTTCAAAAAGAATAGCCTCCGGTCTAAACATTTGACCTATGAGTTTGACCTTCTGAATATTCTCTCTAAACTCGACATTCTTTGCTCGGTCAATATATACAATGGATTTGTTTTCATTCTCATCCATTTCTAAAACAGTAATTACATTGTAGTCGCCATCGGTTGAAATAGCAGGGTCAACTCCAACGAAATACTTGTAGCCTTCACGCTTCATTGGCTTTAATACCAAATCTTTATTCTTAGCATTATCAAGATATTCTGGATTGAATAGAGAAGTACCTGTTGAAATTGGTACACACATATATTCTCTTGTGAACATGAGAGAACCAACTTCAGCCTTACGAGCCATCAGTGCATCGTAATTCCAACGGGCTGGCCATAGCGGTTCATTTAAGGAATTTAAGCAGGGATATGTACGAACAGTATATGCGGCATTTTCTGACAACTGAGCATAAATATCTGTATAACTGAAAGGAGTACCTATTACTCTTAGAGAAGCCGTATGGTGAAGCGTTGGTATCATGTCACCATAAAACCAATCAGTTACCTTTTGAATACCTGTCATACTAAACTCTTTCAAAGGGTCGTCAATAATAATTTCTTGAGGGTGCAATCCACGAATCTGAGAACCAACTGACCTCTCAAGAATCTGATTCCCATTGGTTAGAGTAATGTTTCCAATAGCCCAACCCCTTGCAGGTTTGTATTTTTTTAACATGGGGTGCTGAAACATCTTATCAATATCTCTCATGTGAACCAATGTCTGTTTTTGGTTAGATGAAATGTATAGCATTTGATATGGGGGTTCTTCAAAAATTAATTTCCAAACAACCCAACTGTGCATAAATACTGATTTACCGTGGTCCCTACTGCAAATAATAACTGTTCTTTGTGTGCTATTCATTAAGTCATGCCATTCACTAATATAAGAAGGAAAATCAAACCCTAATACATTTTGAAAAAAATATGGAAAAGAGTTTTTAGATAACTCCATATCCATTTGGTGTTCAAAATTTAAGGCTTCTAATTCCACATTATCACTTCAGTTTATCCTTTAGTTCTTTTATTTTGCTTTCTAATGAACGAATGACTTTTTCTTTTTTGCGAACCTTGTTCATCTGTGTTTCAAAACCATATCTTTCAATTTGCTGACTTGTTCCTAAAGTTGATAATTCAATAGAATGCTTTTCAACCTCTTTCTCTAATTCTTCTATTTGTTTAAGAGTAGGTGCGTTATGTTCGGCGGCTCTTTTTTTACGGCCATAACTTCGGCCTCTTTTAATTATATTTTCCCAACTCATGCAGTAAATCCTCTCCCTCGACTTTTCTTTTGTTTATGATAACCTTTACCATCACAATGAGAGCATCCTTTTCCTTCACATTTAGGACACTTTACTTCACTGACTTTTTCAAACTGCTCTTTTTCAGAATCTAACTTCTGAGTTTTTACTTTTAGTATAGTTTGCCAAGTCATTTTTATCCCTCTTGACCCTCATATTCAGTAACTAATTTTTTAATGGTTGAAGATATTTTTCTTATATCTGCCGCAAGTTTTCGATATTGCTTGGCCCTTCTTTTGTCTATATATGGAAACTGTGCCTCTAATTCTGGTACAATTCTATTAACTGCGGCATGAAATCCGGTTTTAGAAAAGTTTGTCCTTAGTAATTTAGCAACATCTTTTCTCGGATATTGAATTGGATTGGCCAAGTCTATTCTCTCGGCTTTTACTATATCTCGCCAACTCATAATATCACGCTCTAAAGTTAGCCTTAATCAAATACACTTGCTCGGTGCTAATACCATATTCTTTCGATAAGTTAGAATGTGAATCGTCTGACTTAACAATATTTTCCACTTCTAAGTGACTTAAATCAACTCTCTCTTCATGGTACATTTTATCAAGGAAAGAATCGAAATTCTTTTCTAAATTAAGGAAACCATAAACAACTTTTTTGCCTAACTGCTTTCTAATAATGTCGTGAGCCTTGAGCAACTTCTTGACTTGGAAAGGAATATCTTGTTGTTTCTGTGCAAAGAAGTTCATTATTTTATCATAGTGTATTTTCTTTTTATCGTTTTCTGATAAGACACCTTGATTGACTTCTAAATAATTAACTAACGCAACAAGGTATCTTCTTTTTCCTACTGAATTCATGTAGCCTTTTACTCTATCCTCTATTGTCTTATTGCTTCTTCTTGGGAATCTTTTCTTAAATCTTGCAAAATCATCCACCTCATTCATAAGAACAAATATAGCCATACCTAATTCATTTGCAATATCCTCTTTGGCTTCGTTTCCAAATATTTGCACCAAAGCGTTCAATGCTTTCGTTCCAGAAGTAAATAACGAGTTATCAATCTCCACTTGTTTATCCTCGTCATAAGATAAGAAGTCTGCAATATCCTCCAATCCACCAGCACTAATTTCTTTTGCTGACCCTCTCGCCATCTTCTCCCAACTTGTACCAAATACATTCTCTAAACCTATCTCTTTCGCCCAAGCGTCTATTCCACGACTGCCAACCCCATTCATAAATACAGGTGCGCTAACAACCAATAGGCCCGATTGTAAAGGACTAATGAAATAGTCCATAGAGGCTTCTAAAAACTCTTGCAAAGATTTTGTTAATTTCTTATAATCTTCTTTAATATCCGCAAATCCTCTATCGCTTGCTCGACTGCCTTGCCCTCTAATTAATCCTAATTTATTTGTTCTAACTGCTTCAACCCAATCAATAGGGGCCGCACCTTTTGGTTGTCCTTTTGTGCTTCTATTAGAAACATGGAATGCAAACGATTCTTGGACTTCATCTTCTTCCCAAGAGTATTCATCACCGACTTTAACAGTAATGTTACCTTCATCATCTCTCAACATTCGACCCGATTTATCTTCGCCTCTATCAATATCTTCTTGGGTTATTTTTGCAGTCTGTTTTACCTTTTTAGTTTGGAGTCTAAGAACCTCATACAAGTCGTTAAAGAATTCCTTAATGGTTGCATCAACATCATCATCTAATTTTTCATCAGTGATTGCGCCCTTAACCTCTCGCTTATACATCTCCATAAACTCTTTATTATCTAAAACAGAAATAGGCAAAGCAAACATATCATTTTTCACATCTTCTTTTTCTAATCTCAAGGTATCATCAATTTCATCAGCCCACTGACTTAACTTATGTTTAGTTGTAGGCTGGATAATTAATTCTGTTGTTTTATCAGCCGCTTCATCTAAAAACCCATAGATGTAATCTCTAAGTACATTGTGTTGTCTTGTTGTTAAAGCGACTAATTTACTATTTCTTTTTAATTCCCATGCCAATAGAGGGTCAAGGTATTCAGTTAATTTTTTCCCTACCTTTTTCTCATTAGAATCTAAAGCATCATCAACTACATCTTCAACCATTTCACCTGCTTCTGCTTGAGCAATAGCACCTAACGCTCTGTTTGAACCAGCCATTATTTGTTGTTCTCCAACCTCACTGCCAGAAACTTCATCTCTTTCCTGTTCCTGTATTTGTCGCAATTCTTCTGCTGACATATCAGAATCTCTTTCACCAAGCCCTCTTTCTTCTTGGTTTTCTTTTTCCTTTTCCATGATGTTATTTGCCGCCATCCAAGCATCAATTAGATTAACAAATCTTTCAATAGGGTCGTCATGTTCTGAATTATAAGGTTCAAATTTACCAATATATTCTAAGTTTTTATTTCTATATCTTTTGAAAAACTTCTCAAATTCAAAAACTAATTTATCAGGAACCTTGTTCTCTTTTTTTACTAATTCCTGAGCAAAAGCATCAAACTTCTCCTTGAAATTAGTATATTTTTTTGCCGTTTCCGACCAATGTTCATAAATAATTTTTCGATAAGCACCCTTAGAAGCATCAATCGCACCATAAATAAAATTAAAATCAAGAGGGGGTATATCAACACCTTGTTTTTCTTTAGTATAGGTAGTTCTATATCTTCCTACTCTTTCCTTTGGCCTTTCTTTGGCTTCACCAAAAGCATCTTTTTCTTCTTTAACATAATCATACATTAAGGAAATATTATGCGCCATTACTTCATAACCTTCTGGTAATCCCTCTTCCGATGCCTTCAATGATTCAATATAGTTTATTGCTTTTTCAAGTTCATCAAGATTAATCATTTGTATATTTTTGACATTAAACAAAAACCTGCCATCTGTACCTGTTTTTAGTTTTACAGTGGTGGCTAATTGAGCAGGAGAAATTGTACTGCCTCTAAGATTTTCAACTTTTATATTTCTAAATACTGTGGCTAATTGACTTCTTTCCGCAGAAGAACCAGACTTTGATTTTCCCGCTTCTTCAACTGCTTGCCTTAATTCTCTTTGGAATTTATTTCTTAAATCACTTTGATTATCTAAGTTCTCGCCTCGAATAAATTGTGTAAATTTATCCACTTCTTTTTTGAAAGCAAGATTCTTTTTTCTTCCTGATGGTATTTTAACAATATCCTTAATAGTATTTTCAGAAATATCATAATCAACTTCTTGTACTAATCTTACCATAATTATACCTCCAATAAATTAACATCACTGCTTGTAAAGACTTTAATAATGTTGGATAAATGCCTCTTATCATACATAGTCGGGAAATTAACCAAATGTTGTAGTTGGTTCTCAAAGGACTTCATAATTAAACCTTTCATATCAGTTAAGAAGGTAGTCATCACTTGAGTACCTAATTCTTTCTCTGCAATTTCCTTTGCTTGAGAAGGATTTTTGTCTATCTTATCGTATGCTTCACCTATGAAGTCCGGCTTCTTTGGATAATATTCTGCCAATATTGCAAGGAATCCTATTGCCGCATCTGCGCTAAGAACAGCCAATTTGTTAAAGTTAGTATCAACTTCTTGTATAATTGAGTTGAGAGCATTCTTTTTTGTCTGTGCTAATTGAGCAACCATAGAAGGGTAATTATCCACTGAATTTACGATTTCTCGTAATCGTGGTAGTAAATCTCTTTTAATTTGTCCTTTGCTTTCTGACATTTCTTGGAATCTCTTAATGTTGGCCTTCTTTTGAGCAATAGCATTTCTGATTCTTTTTTGTTCAGCACTGCTTTTGCCTTCAAGAGTCGCTTCTAATTCTTTGATTTCCTTTTCTTTTTCCTTAGTAGTGTCTTTTAATTTACCATCCTTATATGCTGGATTTCTTTTGAAAGACCCATCTAATTCATCAAGTATTGTGGTGGGAGTATAATACTCAAACGGGTCAAACTCTTCGGGGTTATTGTCCTCATCCCATTTATTCGCCCAAGCCACTTCTATCTGTGCATATTCAGAATCGGCTATCATGTTAGTTTCGTTGTTGTCATATTCTGCTAAAAGCAATTCTTTTTCAGATATTGGAGTGGAAAACCAATGTACTTTCAGTTTTCCTTGGGTATCTAAATTCTTTTCTTTCCAATAGTCAAGGAAAGCCACGGCTTCTTTTTGAGTCCATCCCTGCTCAAGTTTGTCAATAGTATCTTTTCTCAACTCATTTCTTTTATCATTTATTTCCTGTGCTAAAGTAGGACTCCCCTCTATTTTTTTCTTGACTTTTCTTTTAGCCGACTCTTCATTTGTGAAGTCAATCGCTCTGTCTTTTGAGTCTAAAGCATACCTTCTTAGAGGAATACCATACTTGAAACTCTCTTTCATGCGCCCATGTTTTCCAGCAAGAGTATCAACAATATCATTCACTATCAAAGACTTTGCTCTTTCTTCTGAAATAAACTCTGTTTTTCTTGCCATGTTAAAATAGGTCTTAAACCAACCTTCACTTGACACAGAATGATACAATATAGCAGAACCATAAGGATTGAAAGTTAATTTCTTTTTATTTCCACTCCCTCTTTCTAAGAACATTATGTCTGGGAATTGTATGTTGGTTCCACCAACTGTTGCTTGAGATGCTACTTTATTGTAATCTTGCTTATCGGGAGATACGCCGGAAAGCCATGTTGGTATTAATTGAGAAGGAGTTCCCGTAACTGCTTCATATCCACGAATATACTTTTGAACATCTGATGCAGAATTTATTGGCTTCACTTTATATTCTATTCCAGAATAAACTATTTCCAAACTTTTTCCTCTAATATCTTGTAGTGCTTCTTTTTTACCACCAAATATTAATTGAATACCATATTTTTTCTTTAATTCCAAATAAATCTTTTTTATTTCTTTCTTTTTCTCAACAATTTCTTTTTTATCGGGATTAATTTCATCAACGCTCTTTCCATCTTTAGATTGTATTCTTTTTAACTCCCAATTTTTTTGATTTTCGTCTTTCCACAAAATAGGATTGATTTTTTCAGAAAATTCTCCTATTTTTCTAATTTTTAGCAAAATTACACCATCTTTATACTCAGAACCAAAATATTCTGCTAATTTTTTGACATTTTCATCATTTTCATCAGGATTATTTTCAAATGCTATCATATTTTGCTCATTTTTAGCATTTAGACGCTCTTGATACGCAATAATATCTCTTGCTTCAGGGTATCTTTTCCAATTGTCTTTATTTGCTGGCATTAACTTCTTTAATTTCTCGACTAATGCCTTTTTATCACTAAAAAATGCTTCTTTTATCTCTTTTACGAGTTTTTCAATCTCTTCAACATTACCTTGTGGCTTTTGGCCTGTTTGTTTTGGCATCATGCCAGAAAGAGTTTCTAAATTTGACTTAATTTGTTGAACATTTAGGTCTTTATCGGGATAATTTTTGTATGTTTCTAAAATTTCTTTTATTTTTTCATCATTTCCCTTAATCTGATTGATTCTTCTTGCCAAAACTTGTAAATCAGCATCAGAAATCTCATTATTTTTTATTTTGTCCATCAAATCTTGGGTGTTATTAGCAGAAATTATGTCAAAGGCAAACATTGTTGGGTCGTCAATGTACGGATAACCAACAGGTTTCTTCAAAATCTGAAACCAATTGCGACTCACTGCAAATCCTCCACCAAATCATCAACATGGTCTGCAAAAGTTTCCGCTACATTAGCCCATTCAACATCACTAATAGCGTCTATTTCACCATATCCTTCTAACTCATCCATAAAACCACTGTGATGAACCATCATATTAGGTAGCCATGCGCTTAACTTAGACATTACTTGGGCTTTGTCGTGTCCAGATTGAATTAAACTTTTAATGTAGCCAAGTGCCATTTGATTTAAGTCATAATCATTAGCAATCCATAATTCTGCTGAACGGGTTGCGGTTTCCATTCCCTTCATTAATTTAGCAACATCATCTTTTAGTCTATATTCTGTGCCATAACTTGATGAACCCATTCTAATATATTCAGGATTCGATTTAAGATACATGTTTATTGCTCTTTGAGTAGGAATATTTCTTGTTGATTTCTTTTTATCGTTTTGATAACTGTATAAACTTTCAATAATGCCTCTTGAAGTTCTGTTATATCCATCCGACATAATTTCATCAATAATTGGCCCCCATCTATTCATGGGCTTCGAGCCTTTCAGCATTTTATTTGATTTCTTATATGGGTTAGTCAAATGTTTTCCGGAGTCAGAACCCTCAGACCAAACATTATCAATACTATCCACAGTTTCAGTTACAATATTTTGTTGTTGGGGTTTCGCTGAAGTAAATTTAGAAGGTGAACCAATTGCGGTCAAAACACTTTTAATTCCATCAACGGTTCTTTGTGCTTTAGGTAAAGCCATTACTTGTTTTTGGAATTGCTTTTTTCTATATGGGTCGCCACTCCAATTATAGGCATTATTAAATTGCATATTATAAAATTGCTCAGACTCTTCATCAGGAAACTTAGACCTACTAAAGAGTCCTTTCTCAACATCATTTTTTAGAACATCTTTCCAATCCATATTATCACCTTCTTGATTTATTTCCGTGGCATTTCCATTTTTTACGGCTTAGATTATTCGGGCTATTCGGGTCACTTCTCCAATCGCCTTTGATTTTATTTGACCTTGCACAATAAGCATCTCCCTTAGAAGTTCCGGGCCTTATTCTATCGCCACCATCTTTGGCTTTACCCGATTGACCGTATGAAACCTTTCTGCCAGACTTTGTTCTTTTAACAAATCTTTTTCCTTTTCGGGGCTTGCCTAATTTTTTCTTTGCTTTTTTAGAGCCAGCCTTTCTTCGGGCTTTACCTTTCTTGTGAAGAATATCTTGCCAACTCATTGTAATTTCTCCTATGGCTTTCTTGCATTCATAGCCTCATATATTATCTTTTGAATTTTACGAGGGTTATACGGTTCTTCATCTTTTTCATCATCATAATACATTTCTCTATAAAATTCAGTTAATTCTTCCTTTGATACTTTAGAAGTAATGTAATCAAAAATATCATTAAGATATAATTCAAATCCTTTAGGGTCATTGTTCTTAAAATCCCTAACAGAATCATTTGCTTCTGGTAAAAACTCATACATATTAGGTTTTATTTCTGTGTTATAAATGAAGTCTTTAATCGCTTCACTTAATTCATACGATTTTAATATCTCTTTCCAACTCATTCTTCATCCCCTCCTGTTAATAATTCAACTATTTTATCTATTAATTCCTCTTTGGTCTTTTTTGAATATGCTTGTCTAATCAACTGTTCTGTAAAACTCATTTTGATTATATCTTCCCAACTCATTGTAATTTCTCCTGCATTCTTTTCTTAATATCTAACCAAATATCAGGATTATTCTGTGCTAACACTTCTTGAACAATTTGCATTTGTGCAACAATAACAGTATCTTGTCGCTTATGAATAAGTTTGCCTTTGAATTCCATTAGATACTTTAGTGACTCTCTAATTTCTCTTGCTAACTTAGTTAGAGCATCAATCATCTTAGGGTCTAAGTCATTTCCTAATTCATTAAACACTTGCTCTAATCTCGCATCTAATTTCTCAACATTGTTAGAAAGTAAATCAATTTCATTTACCTCCTTCTTAGCAATTATGGCGGCTGCGGATTGCTGCACGATTGGAGTTAAGTGGTGTTTCATATGTCGTTGAATTTGTGCTTTTGTAGTATCTAATGCCAAAGCCACCGCTTCACTGTCTATCTCTCCATTACTCAATGCCTGTTCGTAATGTTTTCTCATTGGGTCTGTGCATAAAACACATTTAGGATTAGCCGACATAACATAATCCCCCATATGATTTCTTTGATGTTGGGCCGCAGTTCCGCTTCTCCAACCATTAGCCGCATCTATTTCATCACAAGTCATAGTACCGTTTTCAAGAGCATCCTCTAATTCTTGCCTATTGTCTGCTTGACACAAACCGCAACGCTTTCTATTGACTGCCATTAAATCAACCCCATAGAAGGCTTTGCCACATTCCTTTCAAAACAATTTTCTCATCAGTGTTAGGCGCATTCATACTCTGCAAATCTCTTGTTCGAGTAATTACAGATTGATTCAAAAGAGCCTTCATAGCATTCTTAGTTAATTTTAACTGAATAGATTTAGGTTGTGCTTTTTCTTTTCTAAACAAATTAAGAATTGCTTGTTGAGAAGTAGGAGAATAATTAAATTTCTTTTCTGCTAAGAGTTTAGCCGCATTAGAAGTTTGGAAATTAGGCCCATTGTATAAGTTAGTCTTTCTCAAAAGACCTTGAGCAAATCGTTTAATCTCCGGTATCTTTGCTAATTCTTTTGCTATTCTAACACTATTTACAGGGAACACTAATTCTTCTTCTCCGGCTATTCTATAATCGAATCCTGTTCTAATTGCATTCTGCCAAGCAAATTCATCATTAGGCGCACTTCGACCATTACGGCCAGATGGCTGTTGTCGTATCAATGCTCTATCAACTAAAGTCACTAATGTTA
>CEQV01005915.1_pt1 | contig 13067 bp, 12 predicted proteins | sample 530971 | NCBI WGS metagenome assembly CEQV01 (sample SAMEA2621173, study PRJEB7988) | marine metagenome | biome: marine biome (ENVO:00000447); feature: deep chlorophyll maximum layer (ENVO:xxxxxxxx); material: "saline water (ENVO:00002010), including plankton (ENVO:xxxxxxxx)" | depth 100 m
ATACATATACACTTTATTACCGTGGGCGACTTTGACGAATTCTTCTTTGTCGCAAAGCTTAAAAGAGACTTTTTCGACCTTTGCAACCTGGTCGTAGTATATTTCATTGATGCCAGCGTTTTTCTTAGCAATAAACTCAGCAGACTTTTCGTTTGTGTACGTTCCCATTCCAGTCGTTATCCATACATACCTCGGCGTAACGACTCGTTTCTTATACGCAGGGCTTACTTTGTATCTGTCCATAACAAGTTCACCCGTTTTCTATATATTTTTGATGCTGGCATAGTGTGGGGGTTATCGACCGGGACCTCTAATTCAAAGTCAAGTTTCCTTTTAAGGACAACGGTGTCTGCGTTTGTCTCCCCTTCCCAAATATGGATGTCTCTAATTGCGTCATAGTCTAACTCAGCAACGCCTTCAATAAAGTTTGTATTGTTTCGGAATCTAACCTTAAGAATCTTATCTGCATTAGAAAGAACAATACATCTACCGCCTGTAAAAGAAGGACTTCTTCTCTTATATTGGCCCTTGGTACTGTATATGACTTCGCCAAGTACATTTATAGGGTTAGCTGGTCTAGACCGAAGCATAGTAATTAGGATATCATCCCCACTTTTTAAGTCTGTTATATTCATAGTTCACCTAAATCGTTGACTATTTTTATGTCGAAACAATTTTCCTTTTGATAACTCTCAATCCGGTCCAAACTATGCTTAGCGAGGTATTTATTGGTTCTATCACAAAAGTCTATAACAGTGAGTTTATCTTTTCCCTCATGCATCCGTAAACCTCGACCAACTCTTTGGATGGCTCGAATATAACTATTACCCCCTGCCGCAAATATGAGGACATCGATATTAGGAATATCAACACCTTGATCGAGAATGCTGCTGGTAATGAGTACACGAGTCATTCCATTAGAGAACTGTTCAATTCTTTCAGTGCGTTCATCTAGGGGGGTGTCGCCGTGTATAAAGTAATGGGGAACAAACGCATCTTCTTTAAACTCATAGAGAAGATGATCCAGGCGATGTCCATGGTCAATCTTCTTGACTATGACCAAGACGCTCTTCCCACTCATGTAGTAGTGCTCGGTCAATTCGCAGATGACTCTGTTGCGTTCAGGATTTTTTACGACTCCGAGATCGTAAACATCTTTGTAGTCCCTAACTTTGGTAAGGTCGGGAGTAGAAATATCAAAAAACCGGATGTCGGTGGGGGCGCTCACACCATCCTCAATCATCTCCTTATTGGTAATTTTACAGCAAACTTCACCCGTAAGTCCGATGAGCTTCAAATCCTGCTTATCCCCTCTTTTAAAAGGAGTACCGCTAAGGCCATATCGGTAGGGGGCTTCGCACATTCGGACGACGTTCCACAGCCCTTTTGATGCCGCCGTGTGACACTCATCAACAATAACAACCTGAACGCTGCCAAGAAGTTTCTTTACAGCCTGTTGTCGAGCGTGAGTGTTATTACCTATCTTGTTAGGAGATAATCTTCTGGCAAGTGTATCTGCAGAGGCAACAGTGAACTTACGAACGTCCCATTTGTTGGACATAACTAAGCCAATCTCTTCCTCGCCTAAACGCTTTTGAAAACGTTTGTACGTTTGCAGTACCAAGTCCTTACCTTTCACCAAGAACAACGTAGGTAAGTCTAAGGCTTTAATTACAGCAATAGCTGTCTCCGTCTTGCCTGAGTTTGTAGCAGCCCACAAAACACCGTGCTTTTTCTTTAGCATGGCATTCCCGGCACGGACCTGGTGTTTACGCAAGGTTACCCCTTCAAGAGGAATTTCCTTAACGTTAGGCACTTCTTTGTTTGGCTTAAACACTCTGTGGTCGTTGATAACAAACTTGTGATCTGGGTATTTCTTTTTATAGATACGCATGACACGGTCTTTAAGACCTGTAGGAAACAACCCTTTAGACTTGCTAAACAATCGAGTGTACCCGTCCCACTGACGGCTTTTAAACGATGCTACATGCCTATAACCACTCTTTCTAAAGCGAGTGGCTTGGTCCACGACACTAGAGTCGTAGTCTCCGCTTATCTGTGTATAATTTGGGTAAATATTTAATATCATATGTAATAGCCCTTATAAAATTTAACATACTGTACCACTAAAGGACTACTAAGTCAACTCATAAGTCCATTTCGATAGCAAACTTTTTTCCTATGTTAGTCTCTATGCTATGCACCGCCCACTTGTTTAGTGTGCTGATTCGCATTTGAGAGTTTTCATCTCTATCTATTACAAGTCCCCAGCTTCTCATGTCTTTAGGAGCGCCTGGGTGTGGGGATTTCCAGTGGAGTATGATTAACTCCAAGTCTTCCATAACATCAAAGATACGGTAAACTCTTTCTACTAGGGTAGCCATGCAAACAGTATAGCTCCCCTTAAAACAGCTATTAGGTTTAGTCCAGCAGCTAAGGCGAGGTAGACTTGTGTCTTTTGTAAGGCTTTTACACTCAGGGAATAGATCATCAAGCACGATTAACATGCTCTGCTTTCCAGATTCGCCTTTTAGAATACTGACTTCAAACATAATAAAAATGGGGTAGTAATCACATAAAGACTACTACCCCATTAAAGCGGATTTGTCAGCTTATTCGACGAAAGACATTACACTTCACATAAACGTGCTTCTGCACGAGCGCGGAAAAAAGATTGGTACACTCCTTTCCAAATGCCCCTTTTACACCAGACGTGAAAGCCTTTTAGTATGAGACCATGTGGAGTTTTCCAAGTTCCTAACCACACAAGTGTTGAAGGATAATTTCTCACGTCGTCTGTCACTCCTCTATAACCTCGCTATCAATGATTGCATCAGGACTTTCAACGTCCTCGACATCAGCATCAGGACTTTCAACGTCCTCGACATCAGCGTCAGAACTATCGACGCCCATAATGTCTACACCATCGTTTATGTCTTGCCCCCCAACATCCGCAAGAGGGGCATCTACTTTTCCCGAAGAACCCTGACTAGGGTCATCGACACAAGCTACAAAGCCCATCAAGCACGTCAAAACAAAAACTAAGAAAATAAACAAATTCATTCATTCCTCTGGGTACAGTTAATGGCTAAATCACTTAGCGTGATCGAGCACTAGCGCCGTGGTTACCGACCCCACGACTACTCCACCAACTACCACCAAAGTTATTTCCCACCAAGAAAAATCATTTGAAGACAAATTAGTCAAAATCTCATCTTGAAGGATATTTATCGTTTTATCTTTTTCTTTTACTATACTTAAGAACATTTCTTCTTGGTTCAAAAGCTTAGCTTCATATTTTTCAGAATCAACGAGTCGAAGATCCGCAAGAGCGTCTAACCGCACCTCGCACTCTTTCTCACACAACTTAATTTTGTTAGAAAGTTTCAATGCGGTTTCGTTATTCATACACTGCATGTCTTCATCGAATATAACGCTCTTATTGGCCTGTATAAGCCTTACTGGACCCTCTGCCAGTACGGAGGTAGGTAAGAAAACAAGAAGAGCCGCAGAAACGAATTTAAGAAACATTATTCCACCAGATCATTTAATATATTGTTGATAGCTTCACTGTCATTCTTGAGCTTTTTGCTATCTTCTTCAATATCTTTTCTGATTTTAGATATTTTTTTTGAAGTTTCTTCTTCTATATCTTGCTGTTTTTTCTTAGCTTCTTCTTCTATTTCTACGTCTTTTTCTTTGGCGTCTTTTTCGTGCTCGGCTATATTTTTTGATTCCTGGTTCTCTAACCTTCTTAGCTTTTTTACAATCTCTACTGTGGGTTTCGACTTCCCACCAGACAGGATCCACAGTATCAATCCAACCAAGAACGCGACAGGAATCCAATAGTACTTGTCCCACCATTTTTTGGAGAACAAGGTACTTTTTAAAAATTCCCATATTTTACCGACAATGTGCAGTAATGGATTGAAGTATTTCATGTTTGACCAGCCTTGCTAAAAACTACTTTTTACCTTCGTTTCTTTTTTGCCAGTCAAAAGATACTTTATTTTCTTTTATAGGGCCACCCTTAGCCCAGGTCCTACACGCTCTAGCAGAGTGACATTTGAAATGGTGCATCCAGCAATACCCTAAGCGACCGTCATCATCAGAGGTCTTACCGGGCATGCAATTGTCCATTCTTGAACTGATATCAAAGGCTGTGCAATTACCGCAATTTGATTTCTTTGCAGCAGCTTCGTTTGTGTTCCAATAGTCTGCAATCTTTTTCCAGAAGTCACCGGGTTCATCTACGTTTAACGGGCCATACTGGATGTATTTAGCCTTAATGGCTTTATCTCGATTGCGAGTATTTATTTTTAAGTCTTGTGTGGCTATGGGGCATGAATCTACCCTCACGGCTTTCAATAAATCCATCGCTTCTTGCCAAGATCCCACAGCTACCTCTTTAAATTTACCACTTAACTTTGTCAGCCCAATAAGCCGCTGACATTTTACCACGAGCGATGTTCTTTCCGTGTCTAGCTTTGAAAGACTTACGCTTCGCTTTCATTCTATCAGACTCGCCCTTTTTAGGCTCACCAGCCGTACCGGACACAGTCCCCACTTTCTTGCCTTGCTGACCAAAACGAATGGTCTTGACCTTATCACCTTCTTTGGCCACAACGATATGGCTTTTAGTAGGGTGGTTTGGTGTTCTTTTGGGTTTATTGTACCCCGAAACGCCTGCTCGTTCTAACCTAGAGTCTTTCTTTTTAACGCCCTTGCAAAGATCGTTAGCCTCTTGCCATGGGTTATAGGACTTACCTAAAGAAGTGCCAGCAGCTAATCCGTGTCGAGAATACTGCTCACCCTGACGAGTAGCCTCAGATTTCTTTCGCTCGGCAGACTTTAATTTCTTTTTACCTTCGTCACTACTTAGCAGTCGATCTATCTTTGCCTGAGGAAGATAGACACCCTTACCTTTTTGCAGGAAAGATTCGAAAGACTTTTTAACTCTTTTCTTTCTATCCCCAGACCAGCCCCACTTCTGCTTACCCCACTTCTTTAAGGAATTGCTTTTTGAAGTCGGCTTCTTGCCCTTATATCCACCACCACGCTTTTGGTATAACTGCGTAGCAAGCTGCATCGCTCTAGCGGAATGTTTACCGCCCATACGAGCTTTAGCATCTCGCTTAGCCTGCTCCCACTTTTCAGGGTCAGTTTTTTCAGCGATTGCTTTACTGATAAAATGCTGCATTTAGATTATTTTATTTTAGGTTGGTTCTTAGAAGCTATTTTTTTCATAGCTTCCTCATTTTTAGCTTTACGAGCGGCTAAGTCTTTAGATCTTTGCTGCTTATCTTTCATTTGCTGTGCAAACAAAGGTGACACTTTGTCTGGGCCTGCAATGTTCTTTCTACCTTTACCACTTTTTAAAGACACTTTTCTTGCAGCAATATCGCCTTTAGAACCAAAAACATCCCCAGATACTTTATTGAAGAATTTATCGCCCATTTTTGCGTACAGATCAGGTCGGCTCGCTGGGTCAAATTTTCCGGCTTTCTTTTTAGCTACCATGCTAGACTTTTTGCCAGCCATTCTTTTTTTGTAATCTGCTCGATAAGCTTGTCTTCTCGGGTCGCTCACTTTAAGTTTTAAAAGAGCTTTCATACCACCTTGCTTTAATATCTTTTTAGCATCAGCAAGGTTTTCAGCGTCGGATTTTTTACCACCAAACATTCCAGAAAGCTTTTTACCAGCGGATTTCATTCCTGATAAAAATTTCTCTTGTTGACCTTTAGGATCTAAATCGTAAGCAGTAGCTTTACTTTGACGCTTAGGGGCACCTCCAAGACCGCGTACTTCTTCTTGAGGCATTGACTGTTGACCAGCTAAAGTTGCTTCTGGCTTGTAATCTTTATCCGTTCGGAAGGCATCTCGAATGGCACCCATGACACCACCAGCCCCACCACCTGAACGAGCGACAGACCCTGCAACCCTACTCTTAGGTTTATTTTTGAATGATGCTTCTTTTCTTTTGCCCGGACGACCCGCTCTGTTAGCCGCACTCTGCGCTCTAACATCAGCTTTTATTTTACTTATGCTATACGACTTATTAACGTCCAGTGACTTCAACATGTCACATGCTACATCCCAATTCGACTTTTTCATTTCGTATCCTTTTTTAACTTTAGGTGCTCGCTTAGATGCCATTTTAGAAGAACCAATCTTCATTGAATCTAAAGTTGCTTGAACTTTTTTAGGTAGTTTTGGTTTTTGTCCGTAAACGGTCATGCCCTCTTCATCTGAGAACTCCAGATTGGTGACCTTACTTTTTGGAGGATCTGCTTTACTAAGTGAAGGAAGTCCAGCTTGTTTTCTAGCTTGAGCACGTCGCACATTAGCTCTTCTAACACTTGGGCTTGTTGCGCCACCAGGTCCAGATTGAGTTCTCTTATATACTGTTCGTGTAGCTGTAGGCTTCATTACAGAACCTTGCTTTGAAGGTTTCTGAGTACCCATGGCACCACCAGTTGCAGAACCTTGCTTTGAAGGCTTCATTACAGGGTTTTTTGAAGGCTTCATACCTTCTAAAGCATCGTCCATATCAGACATTGCAGAATCATGAGACCCAAAGGGAGGATCTGCTTTACTCAAGTCTTCAGAATGCTGAAAAGACTTGTTTAAAATTTCTCTTGCTTCAGTCCACGAATTCATGACTACCTCGTATATATCAAATACAACAAATTTAATTATTTACCAAGAATTGTTTTCTTATGGAATGAATATAATCCATTACAAATAAAACCCATACAAGCCCCGTAAATCCAAAGAGCTTTTCGAGGAACATCTTGGAAGAAAAAATTCTCTTCTCCAAAAGGAACATAAACCAGGAACATACCTAAAAGCATGGTTACTGGAACAATCCATCGATTCAGTTTCAGTTCCTTCATCTTCTCAGACCCAATGCTTTTCTTGGCAGTCGAAACAACTGCGTTTAGAAAGAAAGGAAGTACTACTTCCGGGTGCGAGTTCAACAAGTCAATTATCATTTCCATGGTTAGCTCCTAATTGTCTTAAGGGATGTACCCGCCATCATTTTTACCAATTATATTTACAGTGGCGTCCGTGGATTTCACGGATACTTTTACATTGGTGCCGGGTTGTTGTGGTACAGGTTCTAGTATACCGGCAGACGCGTCTGGTAAAGACGACCCGTTTATGTCAAAACGCCCAATACTTTGAAAATGATTTATTCCTGACATTAAACGCCCATAAGATTTTATATAACTATTATCATCAAAAAAGTTTGCGTGATAATGGACCGCTGTACCTGAGTGCGTATCAGTACCGTTGTTTTCAGCCAAATCTTTCACACCAAATAGACTATTTCCAAAATAAGAATCTCTGTTATATATTTTTGTATTACCTTCAAAAATAAACCGTTGAAATTTATACAGACCAGGTGACTTACCTTCACCATTTTGGTAAGGATCGAACTGAATTACATCTTCAGAAGTATTAATATACTTAAGTCCATTTATTCTAAAATAACCATCAACTTGTTCACCATTAGTAGGACTAACATCTCCACCAACATCAGCGTCAATTCCAGTTTCATCTTTTGTGACATGAATAATTGAATCTATTAAAATATTGTCTTTAATATCCCAAGAGCAAAAGAAGCCTGGGGTGTTCAACCCTGCGTAGTGTATTGGGTAGCTTTTAGATGTTCCACTACTTCCTGATTGTGAAGAGGTTAGTCCCCATGACACCACAATGTATTCAAAAAAGTTTTTTATTTTGTACCCAATAGGTTCGTGCCACAACCTGACTACACCACGATTCGTGCTGTAAGATGAACCTCCAAAACCTTTAATTCTATTATTTTTTAAAATTAAAGTAGTTTGATTATCAACACTTACTGGAGGAGTAGTAGGAGGATCAACCGCTATTTCTGAAACAACAAATCCTGTGGCAGGGTTTATGTCAATCGCGGAATTTAAAAATTCGCAATCAATTTGATTGTTACTAATATCAATAGATGGTGCTACATACCCTCTACTACTAATCTCAGAGAATGACACATAGCCGTCTGCCCTTGTTGAAAACACTACACTGCCATTGTTTGGGTTAAAATTATGTTTAACGATGACCGGGCAATTTACAAGGACATTATCTTTAATAACGACTTTTTTTGGAAAAGTAATAGTTCTTATCCCAGCAAAACTATTTATACCACCCAGGGCGATAGTTTGAGCACTGTAAGGGGCAGAACCCTCACTACCTAACTTTAGTGTGTTATTACAAGCGTTTAAACTACTTCCTGTTGGAGAAAAACATTGAAAATCTAAAACTCCTATGTATTGTGACGTGGCTCCCCCAACAATGTACACCATAGCATACGGTTTTCCCGCAACGTCTGTGCCAGAATCTGTAGTTGTATTTCCACACAGATCCCATCTTCCTGACCCAAAACCAGACACTGAAGGGTCGTTTATTTGGTACGTTGATTTAATTTGATTATTAGAGGCACTTACACAATCCCAATGCCAAGACGGGCCGGAACTCCCAGCATCCCCCATTTGTTTTGATACTAATCCAAAGTTCATATTTGTCATTTCCATGACATTATTGTTAAACGTTAGATCGCAAGTCATTTTTCCAAAAACACCCTCAAAAGTACTAGCGTAGTAATAAAACCTTACGCCGTTATGTATATTCGAAGTTTGCATTGAATTGATTGTGTTATTACTGATATTAAAATCAGCTTTTCTGGGGGCAGGAGCACCAAGATTATCAACTAGCTCAGAATTTTTATCTATTTTGTGCGGGACACCGACGTTAATATACTCAATTACTCTAGCGGCCGATAGACTGTACGGGGCATCAGATCCATTACCTATTCTCAAAAACTTGTTGCCGTCTATATCAAGGGAGTAAGAGCCTTCGATGTTTAAAACAACTTGTTTTGGTCCAGCAAAAGCAAAACCAGGGAATTTTTTAGTATGCCTAAATACATTTCCAATAACAGATACTGTTTCAGCACTAAAAACAACACAATCTTCAAGTGTTTTACTACAGTCAATAACTGTATTATTTGAAAAATTTACTGTACTACAAAAGAAATAATCTTCACTTAAATCAGAGTTAGCGGCAGGCTTTCTGAGCATGCCTTCGCCTTGAAAAATTACACCATTAACGCCCTTAAAAGTGCAACCACTTACGTCAATCAAACTGTAGCATTGGACTGGGAAAGTACTGGATGACGAAGAAGAGTAAGGTACTGTTACTGTCATTGCTGCTTCAAGACCGTCGAAGTAACAATTTTTTACAACAACATCATTTTCCTTATTCGTTGCGTTTGTTGTCAGTCCTGCAATATGAATTCCAGATTGGAAATAGTCATTGTTGCTGTTGTAGTCATAGTTTTTAAATTCGCAGCCTTCAACAAACAGATTAGCTTCTCCGTCTAAACTCTCAGAACCGTATGTAGATGAGTGTATTACTGATGTAGAAGCGTCGTCTATTTCAATGTTATTTGCGCCGATATCTACGAAAGAGCACGAAGAGACTCGCATGTTGCCTTGTCGTTGAGTTATCCCGTATGTGTAGCTGGCAAAATTACAATTTGAAACAGAAACATTCGTAAGTGCCATGTTTAGAATACCAGTGCCTGTCTGATACGTGACAGAATCTGGATAAGCGGTGGCGTTATTAGATCCTAAAATATCTCCTGTAAAATTACAGTTTGATATATTTACGTTTGGACCTGTGAATTGAGATGTCAAATATATCCAAGCTCTTCTGGGTATAGAAGAGGTATCTGCCGTATGTTTTCCTGAAAAACTACAGTTTGTAATGGAGATATCGCCAGACGCTCTCTTGTTACTTTGGCCGTATCTAAACTTATTATATTCAGAATTTGAAGAGGGTGGTCCAGTCAGAGTAATACCTTCAAGCATACCTTCAAACGTGAAGTTTTCTGCGCCAAAGTCCTCTGATACGAACACACAGTTGTTAATTTTTACATTCCTGGCACCTTGAAGCTGGATACCCCCACCACAAACCTCAAACCTTGAGTTCAAGATTTTAATATCCCTGGAAGCCACATCATAATTAGTAGTACCAAGATCTACGGCATAGCCAATAACTACACCGTTTGTGTCCGAGTAACTACCACCTCTAAATCTAACATCATCTAAAGTCATGTTATATACAGAGTCATTAACTGCTGCAATAACTTGAGTTCTCCCAGTTATTCCTGACGTGGTGTATTCTGAACCATTAACTGTTATTCTAGAAAATTTTACATTTGGAACGTGCTCTCTGGCGGCACCATCAGCAGTTACTGATGTTCCATTTATTCGAAAATAAGCTAAGTCAGTCATGTTAACTATTGTTGAGTCGGGACCATCCCCCATGACATGCATGTTCTCTCTAATGTTAACAGTGGTAGAGCAAGAGTAAGTTCCTCGCTTTATGTATATCGTTCCGCCTTGCTTGCCGAGTGTTGCGTCCTCAGTGATTGAATTGAGAATAGCGCCTAGATCAATGCTTTGACCTGGGAATATGTTGAAGTCCCCAATGCTATGAACTCCATCACCAATCGTTACGAGGAAAGGCTTATTAGCTTGAAGCTTTGTTTGAAGATCGTTTGCGTATGTTCCTACAAATCTATCTATTCTAGCTCTGTGGACCTCGCTAAGGGTACCTACTTTTCGGTGATCAACGTATTTATTACTGGATGTAAAATTGTTTTTGACAATTTTGTAATTATCCCCGTTTTCAATAGTGGTTGAAAAATCACTATCAAACTTCAGGATATGACTACCAATAACATCAGATATTGTTTTTGACTCTCCATCATTGCTACCACTAGTAAACTCTAAAGTTGCACCAATAAATGATTCATCAAAAAATTCAGTTCTATCAACTAGTTGGCTTTTTGACTTGTAAGTTAATTTATCGGCGTCAGCGGCTGCAGTCAAAGTGCCTACGGCTTGTCCCGTAAAGTTGTCCACAACGCTGTCGTACTTCATCTCCCGAATGATTGCGCCCATTACGCGAAAGAAGTCTTGAAGTTGTTTTACGTTGTGCTCTACACGGTCGTTTATCTCAAGAACTGTTCTGCTTCCAGTTCCCCCAGCACTAGGGTAAGTTGTTGCTGGTAAACTATTGACATTGGCGTCGTTCATTAACGCCCTAGCAGAGAAATACTTTAAGTTTCTGTTTTCATCCCCAACAGTAGGCGACTCAAGTTCTAAAGATCCACCAGAGGAGTCTGTAAAGGAGAAGAACATAGGTCGAGCATCTGAAGCTGTTCCAGCTTTAATGTACTTTCTTGCTGATGGAGTAACATCGACAACCAGATCACCTACTCTTAATTGACTAAATTGACTAATTGAAGACTCTTTAAAAGCTGTGCCTAATAAATGATTATTAAACCTGTCGTTACTTGTGTAAGCGATACTACCAGCCACATCAAATATTTTAGTAACCGTAGGTGATAAGTGATCGACAATCTTAACAGAACCAACATCTGGGAAGTGTCTAGTGTCAGCACAACGCAAAACTGTAGTTGAGGATGTACCGCTTGTAATCTCTCCGACTGGTGCTTCAATAATAGTGGTTGTAGCAACCTCTTCTGTGACATTAACGATGCCAGTATTGTTAACTTCAATAACAGCGATTGGGATACTTAAAGTAGAAGCACCAGCATTTACATCTGAAGAAATTACAGCATCTGGGAATCCAGTCGTGTTGTGTTGGACCTGAAACGTGTGCGCCCGTCTGGTAGTAACTGTATCAGAAAACTCTCTACCATCAGCTAAAGCGTGTGTGTCTCCAGCACTATCTGCAATGGTTCCGTTATCATATGTCGGATCCCAAAACGCTCTCTGTTCACTGTTATCAATATCTGCTAGAGAGAATTGAATGTATACGTAGTTCTTTGTGGTGCCTGACACAGATGCATCAAGTTGCAATGGTGCAGCAACTGCATCCATGTTGTTCCAAAACTTATCCCCATCTTCATAGGTAATCAAGCGGCCTTTTCGATCAATCGCTATACCATTATGTATATTTATCATTCGATTAGTGGCGTCTTCGATTTCAACTCGAAATCCCTCAAGGATAAAACCACCTCTATAATCGCCATTAAATAGCCTGTGTACATGGTCTCTGAGGGAGTCTACGGTAAATGTTCGAGTACCGTATTGGAAATCCTCTAAGTCAATTCTTTCATTAGGATGTACAAGTAATTCTTTAGGCATATTAGTTGCTCGCTTCTGTTTCTTCTGCTTTGATCTTTATACCAGCAGCACGAATTAATTGTGGGAATTTAGTTAAGTAAGAATTAAATAAGACATCAAAAAAGCCTTTGCCACGAATAAAAGGTCTATAATCTGTTCCATCACCTTTAGTAGTAAACTGACCGCTTCCAACAGTGACCCGAGTACCCGCTGGATGTGAGTGTTCGAACACTTTACCACCAGCGACCTTCTCTTTTAATTCAATTACATTACCATCTCTAGATACAAACTCAACGTATTCCTGCACAGCACCGCCATATCTTATACCACCTACCTGCCCAGTACCAAACAACTGTTTTTCACCGGACGGTAAATCAAATCCTACAGCCCCGACATCAAGGTCTGTTAAAATTCCACCTACCTGGCCTGTTTTAATCGTGGACTTAAAAGTATCTCTGTCTAAAAGAGTTGTGGCTCCGTCGCTGAATATCTCATAAGTGACGTTGGTAGCCGCATTGACAGCAGGAGTAAATTTGAGGGTGTTATTACTAAACACGTCGTTAATGGTAACTACTTCTCCACTGATTGGGCCACTAGTAAATTTTATTTTGTATCCCAAAAGTGCGTTGTGATTTTCTTTACCAAAAGAACTTAAAAAGTCCATGTCTGCATCAACCATAACATTTAATTGAACAGTGTCTGCAGTCCCAGTAAAATTAAGTGTGTCTTGGTATAGATTGTTTCCTCTGTACCCGTGATCTAAATAAATACCGCCACTGTCTGGAAAGTCGATGGGCACGTTCTGTAAGGCAAGATACTTCACGACTAATGCTACCCTATCGCCAACATAGTGAGGATGTATCGATGTTG
>CEQV01015780.1_pt1 | contig 13057 bp, 25 predicted proteins | sample 530971 | NCBI WGS metagenome assembly CEQV01 (sample SAMEA2621173, study PRJEB7988) | marine metagenome | biome: marine biome (ENVO:00000447); feature: deep chlorophyll maximum layer (ENVO:xxxxxxxx); material: "saline water (ENVO:00002010), including plankton (ENVO:xxxxxxxx)" | depth 100 m
TTTAAATATAATATTATTTTTATTTAAATGTCCTTCGTGTTTTATACTCCAAGTTTTGTCTCTCATTTTTCCTCCACTTTTACATTATAGCCTAATTGTCTAAATAGTTTTAATACCTCTGACTTAAAAGATTTATAGTCATTCTTTTTTACTTTAATTGTTATATAGTCTTTACTCATTTTTCCTCCCATCCGTCATCAGACGGAGCTTCAAATGTGTCTGATTTTCTAATTTCAGACGCTATTCCATTATGAGTTAGTTTAAAGTCATAACCCAAGTCTTCTCTTAAAAACTTAACTAACGTCATAATATATCCTTGTATGTCTCTTGCTAATTTATCTCTATCCTTTTTTAAGTTCATCGTCATACTCCTTTAATACGTAGCTTTTTAAATCCCATTTCTTTTGTAGTCTCTTCGCCCAGTCGTCCATTTCTTCGAGCGACATAGTTTGACTTAAATAAAAGTCTAAAAAGTTTGCAAAATCGTTCTTAACATTTTTCATTTCATAGTTTTTTTTGATATATTTAACTTGTTTCATTTTCAGTCTCCTTGAAGTGTTCTTCTATCATTTTTAATATTATATAAGCCTCGTCTCTACCACCTTCCAATTTAGCAACTTCTTCACTTGCCTCGTCGTAATATCTTCCGTCATTGTCGCTATTTTCCCAAACATAATCTATATCTTTTTGATTATATTTTATTGTAAGTTTACAAGTGTCTTTTATTTTATTTAATAATCTCCTATCTCTATTCATAGTTTTATTTTCGTCCATTGTTAATTTTCTTCGTCATATACTAAATCATTCGTCATATTGTCCATAGCGTAATCTAAATTCTTCTCTCTAATAGCGTCCTCTATTCCTTCGTTAAATTTAGCAACCTCTGTCTGAATTATTCTAATTTCTTCTTCAAATTCCTTTAACATTTCTTCGTCGTCTAATATAATTTTATCAGTATTTTCGTCTATTCTGAAATATACAGAAGAAGGTTTTATCCATTTAATATCTCTATGGTTTAAAATTTCTCTTAACTCAATTATAAATTCTTGTTCAGTCATTTATTTCTCCTTTGCAATTATTTGGCGACGCCAATTTGACGTCGCCTATTAACACAATATATCCTAACTATTTAATCGTTGAGTTCATATTTATTGCAAATTTCGTCGAAATTATTTAACAAATATTTATACTCTCTTTTGTCAAGTCCTATCATTTTTCTTACGACGGGATTATACATATTGTATTCTCCACTATCTCTTATTTCTATAAATTCAAGAACGTCTGACTTGTTTATGTTTATATTGTCATTTTCTATACTATTTTGTAGTATCATTTATCGTCTCCTATCTGTTTATACATTTACTAAATTTCTGATTTAATTATCTTCTTCTTCACATACTAAATCAATTGACAGATGTTGTCTAAATTCTTCTTGCATTCTCTCTCGAACGTGGACATTATTTCTATCAAATTCATATCTATAAAATTGCTCTACTCTATCGTTTACTGGATTAGATTCATCTGCGTCTAAAATTCTTCTCTCAATTTGAGTTTCGTCGCAAAATCCTTCAACTCCATTATTTTTATTTTGATTATCCGACGATAATTCGAGTTTTTTACTGATTACATTATTTAAAACCAATAAGGCATTATGTAATATATCTTTATTTATACTTACTTTCCTATCTTTATATATATTTTGTCCAAATGAATTATTCACAACATAAATACATAATAACTTATTTATAAAAAGAATAAAACCTAACTTTACATTTTCTTCAATTCCCGTCGTTTTCGTTAAAACATCTCTAATAAAATTTGGTATTCTACTTAAAAACCTTTCAAAATATTTATCGTAATAGTCGTTATCTGTCCAATGCTCATAAAAACTCGACGGGATTTCCTCTTCGTTATATTCTTCGATTAAAGAGTCGTAAAAATGACTTAAAAAATCATTAATATTTTCTTCGATATTATACGTTCCTTCTGACAAATATAAATCTGCAAAGTCTTCACTTTTTCTTCTATCTTCTAATCCTAAATTATAAAAAATATTTAATATTTCTCTATTTGTATTTACGGAATTATCTTCACTCAACTTAATTTCATTTTTTAAAGACGTTATAACGTCCAATAGCTTGTAATCTTCTTTTTTAATCATCTGTTGTCCTTTTAATATGTAATGTAATTATTAATATATTCTAAATCTACTGGCTTAATTCTTCTCGACTGATTATTTACGTTTGTGAAATCTGAAAGTCTTAATAGTCTATGGTTTAAATAGTCTATTGTCTCAAATCTGTTTTTGTTTTCGTCGAATTTTACTACTCTGTTGATTCTATTGTAACAATCGTATAAATGATTATTTTCTGTCATTTCACTATTGTTTATTTCGTCGAATCTATCTTCAAAATATTGTATGGTGTCAGTAGGTAATTCAATCATTTTATACATACTATTTTTAGTTATTAGAGGATGATTATCTCTCGACGACGTTCTTTTAAGTCCTAAATTAAGAACGGCTTGTGGAACGGCGATTAAATCATCTCTATCGTCCTCTGAAAATTCGAGTAAGTCCATTATACCATTCGAAACGTCCTTATACTCTTTTATTGATACGCTACTCCCATTTTCATATCCGTTTATTGCTTTTTCATCAGCTTGATAATTATAGTGTTCGTCGTGTAAAAAGATTGCTCTCTCTGATAAATCTTCACTTGGTGAAATACCTTCTCTAATAGAATTTATATATTTGTTGTATCCTAAAATCGTTTTTGATACATCAAAATCATTTTCTTTTAAAATATTGTCTCCTATTCGTCGTGCCGTGTCAAACATCTGTGTCCAAAATATATTCCAATGCAACATCTTTTTTGGATTTAACGTTCCACTATGGTATCTAATCTCGACGCCTCCATTCGCTTGGAATTTAGGGTGAAAATTTAGTCCGTGGTATCTTTTGTCGTTATACTTGTCGTTTGTATAATTTCCGTTGTCATACCAAAATTGTATAAACTCGTCTCTACTCGTCGCATATTTAAACGAGTTCCAACCCTGACTTACGGGATAACTCCAACGTCCTTGTAATCTCGAAGACGGCAAACTTGCAAAAATATGGGGCTCTGATAACTTAACAAGCGACGTTAATACTGAACAATGTATCCAATCAAAGTCTCTTGTGTCTATATGTATATGGTAACCACAACGAGAAGAAATAAATCCGTCGATATTGCTGTTCTTTAAAGTCGAAGTTATTGTCTTCATATCGTCGTAAAAAATATCTCCCCGACGGGGTTGTAACACTAACTCGTGTCCGTATGGACAATCTTCCGACGTTATACTTCCGTCGTGTTCAATATGTCCAGTTCCTCTATCTAAACTTTCGTCGTGTAATCTATTTTTGGACGCTAAATTTTTATGTAATAATTTATCAATAACGTCTGACGGCACTCCATTATGGTTAAATTCTATTTCGCTACCAACATAACGTTTCGATTTTATCTTTTTAAAGCTGTCTTTTAATTCGTTGTTTGTATTATCTATAAAATCTTTTAAAGCGTCTTTATTTAAATTCATATTCTCTAAATTGCCTTGTTCGTCAAAATTATATAATTGTTTCGACGGGTGTATAAAATCTCTGTTATTCTCTACAAATTCTTTTTCAAATACCTCCCATTCTGGATAATCGTCGCTATTTTCCATATAACAATATTCGCAAACTGGCTCGTCTCTATGGTTAAAATGAATTTCGTCTCTATGAACCTCTGCGTCGCATTCTGCACAACTAGAAAAAGTATCTTCGTAACAATCGTCGCAATAATTTTCTCCGTGCATTTCTGAATAACGGCTTGAATCGTTATGTATTTCATCCTGACAACCATAACAAGTAGTAAATTCTTCGTCATAACAATTCTGACAGACGTCTTCGCCGTTTGATACTCTTATCAAATCTTCTTCCAATACATTCACGTCGTCGCTACAACAATCGCAATTTACTATTCTTACTTGTGTCTCGTCGTTATTTCTTATTGGCATAAATTACTCCTACTATTTAATTTAATATGGAATTTCTGTTTGCTCTTCGTCGATATAACAACCACAATGGTTTTTTATTATATCTTCGTCGCAATACATACACGTATCGTCGTATTCTTGCATATCTCCAAACGTTAAATCTTCTTCTTTTACTAAATCTCCGTTCTTTTTGACGTAATACCAACGTTCTTCTTGCTTGTCTTCAAACCAATTATCGTCGTTTTTTCTATAAGATACTCCATAGTATTGAGAACATTTTTGAAGTTTCCAATTGTTTTCTTCTTCTTTATATCCCTTCACAAAATCGTCGTATTGATTTTGAACAACTTTGGAATAATCAAAATCTGACATATCTAATAATTCATTTTTTAAATTACCATTTTCGTCGTAATAATCGTAATTATCGTCTCTATATGTCCACTTATCGTAGTCCGTTCCATTCCAAATTGATGAGTAAGAATTTAACTTACTATAATTCACTATCGATACAAACCTACTCTCATATTCAAATTCCGTCTTAACTCTATTCGTTCCGTTCTTATCGAATTTTGTAACGTCGTAACTATATAATGTATTAGTCTCTAATGGAAACGTATCTATATCTAATTCCAATTCCATAAAAGCGTCCTCTAAAAAATCTTCTTCTGACGCATAAAATAATATTTGTCTATCTTCCCAATAACCTATATACAACGGACGATTTTCTTCTCTACATAAATGTAATACGTTTATATCGTCTTTAACAAATGCTAATGCAAAGTCGCTATCAAAATGTTTAACGGCATTCTGAATATCTGAATTAACGTCGATTGATTTAAATATTAATTGACTATCTACTGGACAATTCTTGCCTAATTTCTTTTGCATTTCGTCGATATTATAAACACAGCCGTTGTGCGTTCCTATTGTATTACCTACTTGGAACGGGTGTGCGTTGGCTACACTAATTGCTCCTTCCGTCGCAAAACGTGTATGTCCTAATAATATATTATTGTCTTTTAATTCTTTTAATGCTTGTCGAAAGTGTTTAGATTTCACGAATTTACTGCTTTCGTCTAACGTCTTATAAATCATTGAGTTCGTCCCAATAGTAGCAACTCCCGACGACTGATTACCTCTAATCTCACTATCTATTGCAATTAATTTAATTGCTTTTTTTAACTTGTTAAAGTCCTTATCTGATAAATCAGACGTCGGCGATTTTGCTATTCCATAAATTCCACACATAATTTTATATCTCCCTATTTAATTTTTTTGACGTCGCAGGAAAAAGAGGAAAGTCAAAAAGAGGTAAAAAACCTACGACGCCAATTAATATTGTTTCGACGTTTAAAGTCGACATAATGTATTTTCTCTCTCCCACGCACATAATATAATAATAAAATATGACAATGTCAAGGAAAAAATACAAAAAGATTTTATCCGTCTTAAAGGTATAAATCTTCGTCTTTTTTATCGAAACTCTCGACTAAATCTAACATATCATTATTACGTAATATGTCTTTTATTTCGTCGCTCGATATAGCTTTAATAAGCATATCTAAAACCAATTCAGCGTCTAATAATCCACTATCTATTAGACGTAATAAAAGTTTTTTATAGTCCATAACTATCTCCTTCCTTCGTTTAATGTTAAAATTCGTTGCCTATAAATATACTTTGTCTTTTTTAATCTTCCAAAAAGTATCTTGTATTGACGGGATTAATTCCGTCTTCTTATAAATCCACTCCGTCTTTAAACAATACTTATAATCTCCTAATATAAAGTAATTAAAAGAGCTCGAAGAATCAACCTTATACGACGATACGGGAAGACTATTTAATTTACTAAAAAATTCCTTTCTTGTAATAGTAATTTTATCTGTCGTCATAGCTATCTCCATAATCGTCTAAATACTTTTTAAATCTCGACGTTCTAAATCGTGGGTTAAAGTTACTAAACATAATACATAAGTCGTCGACTAATTCCGTCTTATTGTATAATTTATGCCTAATCAACCAATTAGCAATTCCTATAAAATGTCGTTTCGTCATCTCTTACTCCTTTATTGTTTTAATTAATATACGTCTTATTTTTAACATTGTCAAGACGTTTATTATTTACTTTGTCTGTATAACTTATCGAACGTTGAATCGTTTAATAAATTAAATTTATTGTCCATAAACGTATTAATGTCGTCGCCAATATTTATATTAACGTCTCCATTTTGTCTGTTAATACGTCTGTGTCTTGTAATTGAATTATTATTAATTACGACTTGTAATAGTATATCTTCGTCGTTTTCTTCTAATAAATCGACACATACATAACTAATCTGACGCTTTAAATAATCTTTAACGTCTTTTAAATTATACTTTGGTGACGCAGTTTCTACTGCCAGTCCTTCAATATAATACGTCGTTATAGTATCAAATGTCCCGTCGTCTCTTATTTGTATTTCAAAAGATAAATCAGGCGTTCCGTCTGTTAAGTCTTGTATGTCGTCTAATACTTTACCAGTTCCGTCACAACAAGAACAACAAACTAAATCCCTATCTTTTTTATAATCGTCGGCTTTCATATTCTCTCCCGTCGGTTAATGTTCTAATTTTTAATGGTTTTTTGTCCATAAGTGAATATAGTAAATTCTACAATAAATGTCAATAAAAGAATATAAATAAATTTTATCCGTCGTTTGCGACATTGCTCTATCTGGCTAATATAAAAAACAATCGTCGAACAATATAGCTCTATCTGGCTTAAATAAAAGCTAATCGTCGTTAAAAATTGCTATTCGTCGTAGAAAAAAAAAGATTATTTAATTGTTGACATTCTCAAAAAGTCTTCGTAAATTTCAAACTTTTTTAAAATAAATAAAAAAATACTTGCTTTTGTAATTTTAAATCGTTAAATTGCAGGGTGGACGTGGGCGGGTATAGTAGCTCTAAACGTCGTATAAATAAATATTTAAAAACACTTGCTTTTTAAAAATAACGTCAATATATTATAGGGTTACTTTAATTAATAAAAAGGATATACATATGAGTTTAATAGAAAAAGGCGTAGAAATAGAGGTAAATAAAACCAAGCCAATGAACACTACACAATGGAAAGAACACTTGTCAGGGTTTGAAAGGCGTTGGGATGAGCTTGCTGAAGATAAAGAAGAGCTTAATCTTCTGAAATCTATGGACAAGATGCCAAAAGAAACCATCTCTAAAAAAGAGAAGAGGATTCAAAGAATGGAAGAGCGTTTGTTGAATGAGCAAGAGCTACATTTTGCCACTTACCACGAAAAAGGTAAGAAGAGAAGAGCATCATCTTCCAAGATTGAGGCGTCGATTCTTACTATGTTAGAAGGTAAAGATAAAGAGAAATTGACTGAAATGATTTCAAAGCATAGAAGTCAGGGAATTGCTATTACTAAATTCTTACGTGAGAAGAATGTAGTAACAACAAAAACGAAGAACGGAGGAGACGAAGTTGAGGCTTATCCTACGTGCTCTACTAAATGGGACAACGATAACGAAGTTTCTTAAGTAGAGAGAAGAGGACGGGACATATTTTTGTCCCGTCTTTTTTTGCCCTTTTTTTATTTTTTTATTGACTTTGTCATTTTTAAGTGGTAAATTTGAGTAGGGCATACCATATTTTAAGGCGTAAAAAATAATTAAAAAAACACTTGCTTTTTATTTTTAAAACACGTAAATTGGAAGGGAGGTGAGGGAGGGAAGGGATAAAATAATAGATGTGGATAACTTGTGGATAACTTTTCGCCGAGTTTTGCTCTATCTAGCATAATTAAAAAATAATTATTATAGCACCATCATCTATATAGCACCGTCTTTAGCATTGATTAGGGGTATTTTGATTAAACTCTACATTTTATAGGGGTCGAGGATATAAATAAAAATTACAAATAGTATTGACAATAGATAAAAGTATTATTAACTTGTGTTAATTTAACAAATAAAAGGAATTGATATGAAAGCAAAAGAATTAAAAGAGATACTAAAAAATATTCCAGACGATAATCCAATAGGATTTTATATTGTAGGGGTAGAATGGACTGATAAATACGATATTAATTTAGGAAATCCAGAAGTTATTTGTTCTAATGGAATAAATGATGAGGGTTGGGTAGATTTTGGATTTCAAATACCAGATTCTATAAATTCAAGAACGATAAACAAAACAAAAATGATATCTGAATTGAATAAAATACTTGATATTGAAAAAAAGCCTTATTAACTTGTGTTAATTTAATAAACTAAATTAGGAGTATGATATGATGTATGATAATGAAATTAATAGAGATGAACACTATGACGAAGGGAATAGAATGTCTACTATTGCGTGGCGTTGTGGCGACTTGTTGGAAGCTAACGGGTTTAAAGAGCTTAAAACGTCTATTCCGTCGTTTCGTCCTTACTTATTAAGTAAGTATAATGAAAAATTCTATAGCGACGAATATAAGGAATTTAAGTTAGATAATCCTTGTATAGATATATACTACAATAAGCAATTAAAAGTATATGCTACGTTGAACGTAGATACTGAAGTAATATCCTTTGAATATAGAAGCGACAATAACGAGGCATATCTTGGATACTTTGATGTTGTTGAAAACATAGACGTTCATTGGTTGTTTGGAGATTGGAGGAAAAGAACAAACGATACGGATAGAGGTATAATGGAAGATGTATGTTGTGAACGTGATGGTGACGGGTGTTATCACGATACTAATCTATATTGGGCAATAGATACAAATCTAATACGTAATGGACGTAACTTGTTGGTATGGGTTAAAGATAGTGGTGACTTTGAGAGAAGAATAGAGAAAATAGGAAGAAGTAAATATATGATAGTTAAATAATAGTCATATCATACCACGCTGAACGCCTTGCTTCGTCCCTAACGGCTACTATGGGACGTTGTAGGGCGTTTTGTGTCAAATCCATTTTCGATTTTCAACGTAATTCTCTATTTTGCAAAATCTAAAAGACCCGACGCCCTTGTGAAATACAAGAGGCACACACAAAATCTTGCATTTTTTTGAGAATGGGATGTTTTTTTCAACTTTTCTGTAAAATTTCGGGGAAATACTCTGAAATAATATTTTTTTCTTGATTAAAATTATTTTTTTTTGGAAAATTTGTCGCGTTACTCTGAGTATTGAGTATTAAGGATAAATAAGATAGTAAAGATTTATTTTTTTAAGAGCACCGAGTATTAAAGGTAAACATTTTCTTTTCCTTTTGTCAACATCTTTTTGAAATTATTTATTTTAAACTATTTTCATTTAGTTGTTGACTTGTGTATTAATATAAGTGTAACTTACGTACACAATGGCTGAAAAACCATCAAAAGAACAACTAATTGAAGAAGCAGAAGCTATCATAGAAAAGCACTTCGAACAAGTACCTCATCTGGGAGAACCAAACGAAGAAGCACTGAATGGTCTTAGAAGAGAAGTTTTGAACGGAAAGCTCAAAAAAGAAAGAAAAAAATATGAAGATGCAATCGAATGGATAAGAAGAAAAACAAAGAAACGCTTCGAGAAGGGAGAAAAATGAAACTAAATATAGGTGGACACGAATATACTATAGAAGAAAGAACATTAAAAGCAAGTGACTCTACAAAAGAGCTATATGGCAGTCATTTAGTAAAAGATAATGTAATTTTTATTAATAAGGACATAGCACAATCAAGAAGGAGAGAAACCTTGATACACGAGGTCTTGCACGCCGTTTTTTACAACAGAGGCATAGAACACGATGAACCATTAATAGAAACCCTATCAAATGGGCTGCATCAATTAGGAGTAGGAGACTATTTATGGAAAAAAGCACGAAAAAAATCATAGAAGCTAAAAAATCAGGGAATAAAGAGCTTGTACAGAAATTACAGCAAGAATACGATAAAGAGTTAAAAATAATAAGAAGTTTAGAAGATGTTAAGGATAAGGAGGATTTTCCGAAAGATGACACAAAAAACAACAACAGCTGAAGATGTAGTAGCATATATTAAAGAAAATTACCCCGAAACAGAAGGAATGTTTCAAAAAGAGCTAAATAATATGTATATGACTTTTTGCAAGAAACAGTACGATTATGGCCCAAATAACATAGCAATGGGTACATTGTTGAAAAACGATAAAGAAATCAGCACATCTCTATTAGGTATAATAGTAAGGATGAATGATAAGATAAACAGACTACTTAACCTATCAACCAAACACGACCTCAAAGCTCAGAATGAGCCAATTGAGGATGCGTTTTTAGATATAGCAATATATTGCATAATGGCGTTAATAGTCAAATCAAGGAAATGGAGCAAATAATGGCTAAAAAGAAAACAAAAAAGAAATCTGTTAAAAAGCTAAACTTTTGGCAAAGAGTAGCTAATGGGTGGAAAAAGTTCTTTTCATCTGCTTGGAGCAAATAATGGCTGCAATTAAATGGACAGAGGACGAAGTAAGAATCTTAGACCAATATGAACGTACAGCTAAGTCAGCGTTCGTATTATATCAAGAAGTAAGAAAAGCTGGATATAATAGAACGTATAAGGCTGTTACACGTAAAATTGAAAGTCTAGGATTAAGAAAACCAAAAAGGTACGTAACAGGGCACGAAAAAACTATTGGATACTTAGATATTGAATCTACTGGATTTAGTGCTAATATAGACTTGATGTTGTCTTGGTGTATAAAACCAAGAGGAGGTAAGGTAGTTGGTGCTGTGATTACTAGAGAAGAGCTAATGTCTGATAATCAAGACGCTAGAATCGTGGAACAGCTTGTTGAAGAAATGAACAAGTATGACGTTATAATGACGTATTATGGAACAAGGTTCGACATTCCTTTCATTAGAACAAGGGCTTTATATCACGGCACTCACTTTCCTATGTATAGACAAAAGTCTCATAAAGACCTATACTATGTTGTGAGGTCTAAGTTGAAGTTACATAGGTCATCTCTAATGGCTGCTACTGAATTTTTTGGCATAGCAGGGAAAACTCGCGTTAGACCTGAGTATTGGCAGAAAGCACGTTGGGGTGATGCAAAATCACTGAAATACATTTATGACCACAATGTTGCAGATGTAGCTATATTAGAAAGACTGCATCGTAAGATAGAAGATTACGCTGCACCAACAGTTAACCCAATTTAGGAGAAACAATGAAGAAAAACTCAAAACAAGAGCCTAACAAAATCTTTTTCAATGAAAAAGAGTATGAGTTCAACACTAGTGACTTAAGCGATGAAGGACAAACTCAATACGCTAGAGCAAACCAACTTGCAGTAGAATTAATGCAAATGGAAAGAGCAGCGGCTGAGAAACGCTTTATTATCAACAATTACATCCAATTCGTAGTAGATGAAATCGAAAAAGAAAAAGATGTTGACGAAGATGATAAAAAATAAGTATATTAAGTGAAGACTCGAACTGTTAGAGGAGTTGAACACCATTTGTATGAAAATGTCGCCGAGTTCAGAGAATACCATTCTAATATAGGTTTGGTTGAGAACTGGCGACATTCGAATAAAGGTAATTGGATTCTTACTGATGATGGACAGGTATGTCAAGTATTACATCTTGGAGTACTAAAAAAATCAGACAGGAAAAAAGAAACTACTTTTATTAGAACTATTATTGGTTCTTTTGTATGTGGTGAGAATGTAAAGATGAAAGGACCTATGCGAACAAATATGCATACGTTCTCATCTGAAGGAAAATCTCCTTCTGTTAGAAGAAGAGAGAGAAAGAATGCAACTAATTCAGAATTTTTGTTTGCAAAGTATGTAGCAAAAGGAGAAGACGTGGTGGAAGCCTATATGAAGTCTTTTCCTACAAAGAACGAAAAATATGCACAAGGGCAAGCAAAAATGCTGTTAAAAACAAGTAGGGTGAAAAATTTGATTAGAGAAGAAATAGATAAGTATTTAGAAGAAGCAGAAATTACTCCAAGGTATTTATTGGAGGAAATGAGAGCGTTAATTGACAAAACTGGTTCAAGCGATAGAGATAAGATTTCTGCTATAACAACATTAATGAAAATCTCTGGAATGATGGATACTGAGAAAAAATCAGAATCTATTACATTATTCCAAGGTTTTACAAAGGAGCAATTAAATGCAATTCAAGGGACCGAAGTCAAAAAACTTCAAGAAGTTAAAAGAGATATCGAGGAATAAAAGATGTCACATATGCGATTCAAAGCTTAGAAATTCTGGTGTATTTGTTTGGTCGAGAAGAAAAGAAGATGCAGTAGCAATTAAATGTTGCCATTGCTTAACTACATATTCGACTGATTTTAATATATTAGATTTAGGTATACCAAGAGAAGTAGGATATGCATAATGAGATTAGCAGTATATGGAACTTTGAGAAGAAATCGTCCAGATATTGGAAAAGTAAAAGGTTTTAGCCTTGTATTCCCAGGAACACATTCATATCCAGCAATTATAAAAAACCCTCAAGGAAAGGGAGCTGTAGTTGAAATGGTTGATGTAGACAATGAAGATTTAGAATACTACGACAGATATGAAAATGTAGATGGAGGACTTTATGTCAGAACTACAGTTGATGTTGAGTTTAAAAGAGGACAAACTGAAAAAGCTTGGATATATGTAGCTGGACCATTGCTTTGGGAAAAATCAAAAACTTTCACAGAGGTTCCTGATGCAGACTGGTTGTCTGAAAAAACATCAGAGTTAATGGACAGAGTATATGAAAAAGAAATCTACCAAACCTGAAAATTTTAATATAATACCTCCTGACTTATCTCAAAAAGAAAAAGCTCTTGAGTTAGCAAAAAAGGATATTATAACTTTTGGTCAAATGTTTTTACCAGAAGACTTTATGAAATCTAGTCCAGCTCCGTATCAATACGAGTTAAGCGACTTGTTGTTAGGTGATGAGAAAAGGGCTTGTATTATACTTCCTCGCGGTCACGCAAAATCTACTTTAGCAAAAACTGCTTTATTGTATAAATTATATTTTAACCCACCTGAAAGAAGAGAATTTATTGCTTGGGTAT
>CEQV01043657.1_pt1 | contig 13012 bp, 2 predicted proteins | sample 530971 | NCBI WGS metagenome assembly CEQV01 (sample SAMEA2621173, study PRJEB7988) | marine metagenome | biome: marine biome (ENVO:00000447); feature: deep chlorophyll maximum layer (ENVO:xxxxxxxx); material: "saline water (ENVO:00002010), including plankton (ENVO:xxxxxxxx)" | depth 100 m
GGAGTAGAAAGAACAATTAGAATTCGTAATGAAGAAGAAGCTTCACATTTTCAAATGGAAAATTTTGATAGTGATCTAGTACAAGAAGAACAATATCAACTTCAACTAGAATCTTATACTCTCCCCTCTCTCACAGATGTAGGATTTATTATACAAGAAAATAATGATGCCCTTCATCTTGAAGAACCTAGTGCATACGATACTGATAATGACGAGTTCCGTACTGCAATTTACGCGGAATACGGCCTCTTTACATTTGTCCAAAACTCATCTAATTTAAGGGCTCAAGATGGTGATGTGAGAGATGTGAAGTTTAATAATGATGGAACTAAAATGTTTGTGTTAGGTAGGGGTAATGATGGAGTTTATGAATATTCATTATCAAAAGCATTTGATGTTTCAATATTAACTTTTGTTCATAAGTTAGATATTAGTGATGAAGAGACAGCGGCAAATAGTATAGAATTCAATCTAGACGGAACTAAATTGTTTGTGTTAGGTCAATCTGGTGATAATGTTGATGAATATGCATTAAGTACAGGTTTTGATCTCTCAACAGCCTCCCCAAATGGTACTATTTTTGATGTTAGTGGCCAAGAAGGTCAGCCTTATGGTTTGGCATTTAATAATGATGGAACTAAAATGTATGTTAGTGGTTGGCAGGGTGACGATATTAATGAATATGCATTAACAACTGCATTTGATGTTTCGACAGCATCATTTACTCAAAATTTTTCAATAGAAGGAACAGGACGCAGTAATCCATCAGCAGTACAATTCAATGCAGATGGAACTTTCATGTATGTTTTACAGGGTAATACCAATGCTCGCATTCATGAATACTCATTAACAACTGCATTTGATATTTCAACAGCATCTTTTACAAATAGAGTTTTTGATGTAACAAATGAAGAAAACAGAGCAAGAGGCTTCTGTTTTAGTAATAATCATTCTCAACTGTTTGTTACTGGTTGGCGTGGAGATGATATTAATGAATATACTGTAAATTATTCTCTTCCAGATACATCACACTCAGATGAGCCGGTAGATAGAAGTCCTTCATATTTTCTTTTTGAAAATGATGATGCAGATGCTAGAGCATATCTGTTAGAAGAACCAACAACAATTTATCAAAATATTCAAAGTGAAGATCCAAATGATCAATTTGTTATTATTACAGATGATACTGCAGATACCATTATACTTGAGATAGAAGAATTTATTACTGATACAAATTTTAAAGGTGAGTCTTATGATTCTGGAACTGGTTTCTTGTTACCAATGCTTCTTTTTCCAACAGCTGAATCAGGCTCTGCAACACTAGACCTTAGTTTCACTAGTCGAATAGTGATGGAAATTGATGATATACAAAATGTAAGATTAGAAAATGATGGTGGTGATCTGCATTATGAGGATGATGGTAAAATTTTATATGAACAGCAAGAAACAACATCCGTAGGTTATCAGTATGACTTCATATTATTAGAAGAATCTGATGGTACAAATCCAGTATATATTGCCACAGAATCTTCTATGACAGAAGAAGTAGATGGTATAGGAGAAATTGAAATAGTCTCTGATGGAGAAATGTTTCTACAACTTGAAAATGTACATGGAAAACATGATAATGGATTTCTTATAAATGAAGAGGGTTCTGGTATTGAATTAGAAGTTGGCACAAGTGGTGGTGGAGGTGAAATTATTTTTGAAGATGGAGAAAAACTCCTTCTAGAAGTTGATGAAGAAAATAAATTTAAAGTAGAATTTCCTAGTGTTGCTGCATCAGTTAGACCTACAGTTTCAGCTTTAAATACTGGTGACACTCTTAATGAAGGTAGTTTCTTAACTAGAGGTTTTGGAAATAGAACATACGGATCAGTTGCTCTTTCAGAATTATCGGGTGAAGTAGTAACTGCAACTGGAACTGTCACTCAATTTGAATTTGACTTTAATAATCTTATAGTTCTTGAAGCTGAAAAAGGAGTTATAGTATTAGAACAAGATACACCAGAAGAAAATTCAATTATTTTAGAAAATAATAATCCAGATATTTTTGGTCTTCTCCAACAAGAAGATGGAAGTAAAATTTTTACAGAAGAAGATATACACACACTAATTCCAGCTCCAGAAAGACTTTGCCATGTTGGATTACACGATTTAATTTTAGAAGAGGAAGGTATTCTTCAAGAAGCAGTTGATCAAATTAAATTAGAAGATTTTACATTAGATAATGTAGTTCAAGAAGATTTTATTATAGGGGAATTCGTTCCATTTCTTGGATTTGGAGATGAGGCTGATGAATCAATAACTATTGATGACAATATATTATTAGAAGCTGCAACACATAAATCAGAAAATGTAGTTATTGAAGCTGAAAATGGAGATTTAATTGCGGATGAGTCTGATGGCTCAAGTCATTTTGTTTTGGAGAATTTTTTCTTTAAATATTATAATGTAGGAACTGTTACTCAAACTGGAACAACTATAACTGTATCTGGTGGTCAATTTCCTTCTGCTGTAGTAGAAAATGGAAGATTTTATTATCAAAATGGACAAGATTCAACAGTTATTACAGCAGTATCTGACAATCTTAATGAAATAACAGTTGAAGAATCTAGAACAATAAGTTCACCAGAAAACTATAAAGTTGAATACGCACTTGATGATACTCCAGCAGATTCTACCTCAGTTATAATAATGGAAGCTTTCAGTCTTGATCCAACAACTGAGCGTGTTAGAATTGATTTAATTTTTAATGGAGAGGGTGATGTCAATCATGGATTTACTAGAGGTGAAGACTCAGATGGTCTTGGAACATTTACATTATCTATTGCGGCATTTACTGATATCGTTGGAAATGATATTATATATGAAGATGGAGAAAGAATTTTAGCTGAAGATTCAATTGGTGGATATATTGCTTTTCAAGATTCACCACAAAATGTTTCTTTAGGTATTGCTCATAGTAAAGTTTTAAATGAAGATGATTCTGGTGGTTTTATATCAACTGAAGATCATGAAGGTAATGAAACAACTCAAGATGATAATGTTCTCTTAAAGGAATTGAGTGACGCACTTCTACTAGAAGACAGCGAAACTGAAACTTTAAATTATGTACTAAGTGAAGAAGGAGGACAAATGATGCTTGAAGATGTCTTTCAAGTTTCAGAACATAAAATAGTTTTTGATAGTAATGATTCCATATTAATAGAAGATCAACCCGCTGGTAATGATTATAGATTATTGAATCTAGATATGGGGAAATTTGATATTGAAACAATAGCTAACAACACATCAATGACAATTAATGCATCAACAGATTTTTTCAAAAGATCTGATTCTGCTATATTAGTTTCAAGAACAGAACAGATTGTTTGATGACTAAATATATTAGAAAAGCTTTTCAACAGCTTTAGAATAATTTTTTTAAAAAAGGTTTTGGAGGAAACAATGGCCGCTTTAGTAACTAACAAATTTCGCATTCATAACGCTAAACAATTTTTAGAAGCGTTTGATGAGGTGTCATTTTCATCTGGGGCAGCTGTCACAGACTCTAGTGGACTCCTCAATAGTAATATGTACCTTTTTATCGGAAAGGTAACTGGATGGAGTGATGATGCAAATCCACCTAGTCCAACTGATTCTGTAGCAAACACTCACTATGAAAATTGGCGTGACATGATTGCTGCAAAAAAAGTTACATCTTCAGATGTATCACACGCTATTCCAAGAAAAAACTGGACTAACAATACTAATTATTTTGCTTTTACTGATAACACTAGTACACTTTTTAGTCAAGATTTTTATGTGATGACAGATGACTTTAATGTATATAAGTGTTTATCAAATAGTGAAACAAACTCATCTGGATCTGTCGCAACAACTTCTACTGTTAAACCAACTGGAACTGGAACAAGTATTATTTCAACAGCAGATGGTCATAAGTGGAAATTTATGTATCAAATTTCTGCTTCAGATGCATTAAAATTTGTAACACCAAATTTTATTCCAGTAGACACAGTAAGACGTGCAAATGGAACACTTGCCAACACATTTGATAATTCTCCAGCTCAGGTTCAGTTTGATGTTGAAACTGCAGCTGCAGCATCTGGTGGTGGTAATGGTGCGATTGAAGTTATTCATCTGACCACTAGAGGATCACAGTACTTAGGTGAAGTAGGAAACCTTTCTAGTGTTACAAATACAACCACAGTTACAATTACTGGTTCTAGTCTTGGTGCTGATGATTCTATCGTAAATAGTGACATATATTTTACAAGTGGAGATGCCTCTGGAACTGGCGGAACTATTACAGACTACAATGGTACAAGTAAAGTTGTAACATTTTCTCCTGCTGTCGGTACTGCACCATCTTCTACTGATGGTTATGCCATTGGGCCTAAAATTGTAATTTCTGGTGATGGACAGGGTGCCAACGCTAGAGCAACAGTAAACTCTACTGGTGCAATTAATGCAACTGCTGTAATTTCAGGTGGAAATAATTATTCCAATGCAACAATAACAGTTATTTCTAACGCTTCACAATCAAACAGTTACAATCCAAGTCCTACTGCAGTGTTGACTCCAATCATAGGGCCAAGAGGTGGTCATGGTTCAGATGCAATACAAGAACTAGGTGGATTTTTTATTCTTATCAATCAAAGACTTGAATATTCAGAATCCAACAACTTTACTACAGACAACGATTTTCGTAAGGTTGGACTTCTTGCACAACCTAAATTTTCAAATGGAGATTTTGCAAACACAACTGTAGTTGACCAAGCAACAACAGTCGTTGTTAGTTCTTGGAACGGAACAGCTTTTGTAGTTGATGAATTGGTTACTGGAGCAACCTCAGGGGCCACAGGAAGAGTTGTTGATTTTACTGGTAATAATACTGTAAGAATGACAGATATCATACCTGCAGGTAATTCAACAACAGCTGGTTTTGATGGAATATTTGGTACTTTCACAAATACAGAAGTTATCGCCGCTAATACAGTAGGAAATGGTGGTTCTGGAGCTTCTGCTACAGCGAATGGTTCTGGTGCCGTAACTGGTGGAGACTTACAAAAATTCTCAGGAGATATTATCTATGTAGAAAATAGATCTCCTATTTCAAGAGCAACAGATCAAATTGAAGATATTAAGTTGATTATTGAATTCTAATTTTTAGGAAAATTTAAATGGCACTAACAACTAATTTTAACTCTGATCCGTATTATGACGATTATAATCAAGATGATGCATATTATCGTATTCTTTTTCGGCCAGGATTTGCAGTTCAGGCAAGAGAAGTAACACAGTTACAAACAATATTACAAAAACAAATTGAAAGGCATGGTAAACATACTTTTCAAGATGGTAGTATTGTATTGGGTTGTGAATTAAATTATGATAATAATATAAAAACAATTCAGTTAGAAACACAGTTTGCTGGTGCTGATATTACTATCAATAATTTTGCAAATGGAATTGTAACTGGTGGTACATCTAATTCTAGAGCTGTAGTCGTTGCAACAGCGGGATCTACAACCACAGACCAACCAGTTATAGTGGTTAATTATTTAAATAATAATACATTTCAAGATGGTGAAACTGTTACTGTTGAAGGTACAACAACTCAAGCAAACACAGTAAGTTCTACAGGTGCTGCTGGTATATCTACTGGTGCACAAACAAATGCCTCGGTTGTTAGTTGTCAATCTGGTGTATTTTTTGTTGGTGGTTTTTTTGTTTTCAAAGAAGCAGAGTCTATTATTCTTGAAAAATTTAATAGTACTCCATCTTTTAGAGTCGGATTTCAAGTTACAGAAAGTATAGTAACTTCTGATGTCGATGGTAATTTATTAGACCCAGCACAAGGTGCGTACAACTATGCTGCCTCTGGTGCTAATCGTTACAAAATTGCTTTAGGTCTTAGTGCAAAAACTTACACTGCGACAGATGCAGTTGAGGCTTCAGCTGATGAAAACTTTTATCAACTATTAAAACTTCAAGATGGTGAAAAACTTGAAGAAACAAACTATCCAATTTATTCAGATTTAGATAAAACACTTGCACGAAGAACTTTTGATACTTCTGGTGATTACACAGTATCCCCTTTTAATTTAGAGTTAAAAACACATCAAGGTATTACTGGAACTACTGCTAACTCTGGTTCAAGTGCTACATCCACTCTTACTGGTGATGGAACTAGTTTTAACACAGAATTAGAAGCAGGTGATGTAGTATTCCTTTCTGGAAATACAGCTCAAACTGCAACTATTGCATCAGTTACAAACTCTACAGTTGCCACTCTAAACAACTTTTCTGGTGGATCTGGAACATTAGTTACATCCACTTCTGGTCAAACAATAAAATTTGAGAGTAAGTTTTCTGCTGGGTTTGAGCCAGGAAAAGCTTATGTTAAAGGATACGAATATGAAAGTATCTCTACAAAATATCTTACTGTTGATAAGGGAAGAGATACTTTAACAGTTAATTCTTATTCTCTGAACACAGCCTTTGGAAACAAATTAAACATTAAACAAGCAAATGGATATTTTGATATTGCACGACATCAAATAGTAGATTTGTATGTAGGAAATGTCGCGACTCAAAATGTCTCTGGTGATGGTACTTCAGATAGTCTTTATGGAACAACTTTTGTCACAAGAAATTCACAAACTAAAATTGGTACTGCAAGAGTTAGAGACATAGACTTTTTAGCAGCATCTGGTAATACTTCAAACGTAACACATTCACAATCAGATTATACAGTTTATCTTTACGATATAAGAACTGCAAACGCTAAAACTGGAACTGTCGCTGACACACCAAGAGAAATAAATGCTGGTTCTGGTGCAAACACTGCAGTAAGTGGATTCATGCCAATTTTTTCAAGTGATACAACATCTTCTACATTTGAAACAAGAAAAGATATAATAACAATCGGTACTAATAAATTTGGTAACACTTCATCTACAAACTATCTTACTGGTGGAGGATCAACAAATACTTCTTTTGCAAAAGTTGCACAAGTATCTGGATTATATGAAGGTGCAACTATTAAAGTTACAACTCCAAGTTTAAATAAAATAGTTGGTACAGATAGTACTTTTGCTGGTATCTATGGTATAGCTTTAGAACATAATCAAGACACAGTAACAAATGGTTTGTATGATCACTCGCCTGGTGTTATTTTATTAGAAGATCAATCTACCGATGTATCAAACACTACTTACACTAGAACTGTAATTAGTTACACAGCAAATGCAGATGTAGCAATAGTTCAAGTAGATTCTGATATGGATGAGCGTCCTGTATTTTCTGCTAATTTAACTGGTGGTGCAACATCTGGTGAAGCTTCAACCTTTGAACTTACATTTCAAATAAAAGATATTGATTCAATTGCTTTAACTAATACTACTGTAAGATTTGCTGACGCCGAAGTTGATGAAACTTCGCGTGAAGGTAATGTTGCAATTGCAAATACTGTTCTATCAGATACACAACTTAACTCATTATTATTTCCAGTTCCAGATAAACCATTATCTCTCGCGAATAATATTACTTACACATACAAAGATTCAAAAGAACTTACAACTGATTCGGGTGGTGTGGTAACATTTTCTTTAAGTGGAACTGATACTTTTACTGACCTTGGAACACCAATATCTGCAGCCAAAGCTGAAGAAAATTTTATAGTTGTTGTAACTGATAAACAAAGTGATGCTGCTAACTCTATTGGGTATGTTCCAGTTAGTGATGGTCAATATCTTAGTTTTAGTAATACCGATGGAATTAGTAGAACTATAAATGTAGCTTCTACCTCTGCAGTTATTGATTGTAATACATCCTCAGCTATTAAAATTTCAGTCGCGTACACAGCAAAGAAAAATGCATTAACTGGTTCTGGTAAAACTAAAGCCATAGTTGCTGGTATTGTTAACACTGCGTATAATTTTTCAAATACTTCTGGTGCAAACAATCTTCATACTTGGTCACCAAAAGGACAGTATTTTGAAGACACACCATCAAGAATTACAGGAGTTCCACTTGAACTTCCTGTTACTGATGTATTTAATTTAATTAGAGTTGTTGACTCAGGTTCTTTATCGGTTGATGTATCGAATTCTATGATGATAGCTTCTGCGAATAACATTACATCTTCATATTCTTTAAACACAGGTCAAACTGATAATCTTTATGGTCATGCATCAATTCAACTAAGGCCAGGAAAAAGACCACCAGATGGTAAAATTGCTATAGTGTTTGATAGATTTACACATTCTGGCTCTGGATTTTTTACAGTTAATTCTTACATGGGGCAAGTTGGTGCAAATGTTAATGGAAGAAATAGTGATAATTCAAGATTTAATGCAAACTCTAAAATATTTACTTATGGTGATATTCCAAAATACACAAGTCCATCTACTGGTCAAGAATATAGACTTACAGATGTTTTAGATTTTCGCCCCTTTGTTCAAGAAGACACTCATGATGGAACTACTGCAACCACATTTCATCTCGCTAACAATACTGATGCTGTAGCAAACTCTTCCATTTTACTTCCAGACTCAGACACAACAACTGTTTTGGATTATTCTTACTATGTTCCAAGGATAGATAAACTTACTCTCACAAGAGACAGAGAGTTTGAAGTTATCAAAGGAATTGGTTCAACTAATCCTATTGCTCCACCAGATGCAGAAGATTCAATGACACTTTACACATTGAATATTCCCGCATATACATTCTCTCTTGCAGATATTGAGACACGATATATTGATAATAAGCGTTTTACAATGAGAGATGTTGGTAAGTTAGAAAGAAGAATTGAAAGACTTGAATATTATACATCTCTTAATATTCTTGAAAAAGAAACTGCAGCTAGAGATATAACTTCTGAAATAGAAAAAGATTCTCTTTTTAATACTACTGGTTCAAGATTTAAAAATGGTATTTTAGTTGATCCATTTGCTGGTCATTCAGTAGGTGATGTTGCTTTAGATGATTATAAAGCCTCAGTTCACTTTAAAGAAAAACAATTAAGACCACCTTTTTACTATGATAATTATAGATTTACATACGATGCAACAACTAGTAATAATACTGTAAAAACTGGTGACCTTATCACCTTACCTTTTACAAATACTGCATTTATTGATCAATCATTATATTATCAAGCTTATGCTATCAATCCATTTAATATTACAAATTATATTGGTAATGTAAAACTTGATCCACCTTCTGATACTTGGTTTGATGACACAACTAGACCAGCTGTTGTTACAAACTTGGAAGGACATCATGATAACTGGGCTTTAAGTCCTAGTGATGGTAGAGTAGGATTTGGTTCTCAATGGAATGATTGGTCTGTAAATTGGTCAGGAGAACAGATTAATCCAGAACCACAAACTGCAATATCAAATGGTGGTGCATCAACTGTTAGTACACGAAGTACAAAAACAATTGGACAAAATAAAACAAAATTTGGGGTTCAATCAGATAATCCAGTTGAAACTATTGTTAAGTCAGTCGGAAATCGTGTTGTTGACATGAGTATAGTTCCTTTTGTTAGATCACAACGAGTATCATTTGCAGCAAAAGGATTAAAACCTTTTACAAATGTATATGTGTATATTGGAACTACTGATGTAGGTGCAAATACAGAACCTGCGAAAAAATTAGTTTTTACCACCGCCAATGGAGCATTTCAAGAGGGTGAAGTAGTTAAGGATAGTGCAAATAATGAAGGTATAGTTAGAATTGCATCTAATACAGTCAGTAATAATGCTACTATTTTTATTACTGATATTACAGGAAATACCAGTGCAACTTTAGCAAGTCCAGTAACATCACAAAATAATAGAGCTACAAACTCTTCTATAGGATTTGCTGCTGCAAATGTAATTACTGGTCAAACTTCTGGAGCAAATGGAACTATTAGTTCTATTGTGGCAAACTCAAGAGGACTTGGTGCAACTTCTAAAATGCAAACTGATGGTAATGGAACAGTGGCTGGTGACATAGATGTTGATGCTGGAATATTCAGAACTGGTGATAGAATTGTCAGAATAACAGACCAAGCAAACAATGAACTTGCAAGTACCACTACTGTTGCTGAAGAATTATTTAAAGCCAAAGGTCTTTTACAAACTAGAGGTAGTTTGTTAGTGTCAACAAGAGAAATTTTAACTCGTAGAGAATCTTTAACTAGTGAAGAAATTGTAACAGATTCTTCTACTAGAAATTCTGGTGTATCAAATTATCTTAATCCATTATCACAAACATTTTTTGTTGAACCAAATAACTTTCCAATGGGAGTTTTTCTTAAGCATGTAAATTTATATTTTTCTGCAAAAGATTCTAATCTTCCTGTTACTATACAGATAAGACCAGTTGTAAATGGACTTCCAAGTGCTTCACAGATTATTCCATTTTCGGAAAAAACATTAAATCCAGATAGTGTCACAGCTAACACTTCAACTCCTACTGCCACAACTTTTGTATTTGATTCACCAGTATATTTGGCCACAGGAGAATATGCATTAACTGTATTGTGTAATAGTTCTCAAGCAACTCTTTGGTCTGCATTGGTTGGACAAAATAATGCTGGAACTTCTCGTATGATTACACATCAGCCATTTGTAGGAAAACTTTATGGGCCTTCAAATGCTGGAACTTGGGCAGATGATGTTGGAAGAAGTTTGATGTTTAACTTGGTTAGGTGTAATTTTACTGGAACTGGTGGAGTCAATAACTATGCTGTATTCAGTTCACACGCAAATGGTGCAACTGGAAATACTGCAAATGTAAATTATCAGACATTTAAAGTAACCACCTCTACTATAGAGTTTAGTAATACTGATGTAGATTATCAATTTAAATCTTTTGATACTACCAATACGGCAGTGGATTTTACAAACTTTAGTCCAGACCAAAATATTTTACTTACAAAAAATAGACAGATGACCTCAGATACAAATGGTATGTTTTTGGTCAATGCATCAATGTCAACATCGAATAGTCATGTATCACCAATTATTGACCTTGACCGATTAAGTGTGATAACAATTGATAATGATGTGGATGATGCTGGTATTTCTGCAAATGATATCATAATAACCACTCTTGGTGCTGGTTACACTAATACTGCAGCTGCAGCTTATTCTGGAACAGTTTCAGCACCAGACCTCTCAGATGGAACTACTGCAACAGTCAATGTTCAAGTAGAAGTTACTCTATCTTGTAATACTGGTGAGGGAGCTGATGCATTAATCTCTGCAAACTCAGATTATACAATCAATGCAAGTAATCCTGGCGCGTTCGTAATTGGTGAAGGTGTAAGAATTGTTGCAAATACTGCAGGTGGGGAAGTTTCACAATCTGAACAAGCTGGTGATGCAGCTCATGGAATAATTACAAAACAAACATTTGTAGATAGCTCTTCTTCTAAAAACGTAGCAACCATTACAATCAAAACAAGTTCAAATAATGAAGGACACTTTCAAAATGGTGTTATTGTATTTTCGGATAGTACAGCTCAAGATGGTGACCATACAAATTCACAAGTTTCTGTAGGATCAAATACCTTTATGGCTGTAAATGTTGTAACTGGTATTGTTGCAAATGTTGTTCCAATTGAAACTGGTTCTGGATATTTGACAACTCCCACAATTACATTATCTTCTAATGTAACTACAAATGCTACAGCAAATATAGTTGGTGAAGATAATGCAAGTGGTGGTAATATTAATGCCAAATACATTTCTCGTCGCGTAACTTTGGAAGATGGTTTTGACGCATCTGATTTAAAAGTTATATTAAATGCTTACAAACCTTTAGGTACACAAGTTCATCTTTATTATAAAGTAAAGGGTGAAACTGATCCACAGGATTTTGATGCTAAAGATTATGTTCTTATGACGCAAGAAACACCTAGTTCTTCATACTCTGGTAATGAAGATGATATTAAGGAGTTTGTATATAAAACTTCTGGTGAAGAAGTAAAATATACTTCAAATAATGTAAATTATGATACATTCAAAAGTTTCGCTGTTAAAGTTGTAATGACTTCCAATAATGCAACAGTAGTTCCAAAAGTTAGAGACATGAGAACAATAGCGTTGGATTAAAAAATGAAAGTAGTTCAAACAGAAAATTCAAGTTTTGTTAGAGATTTACACTCAAAAGCTCTCATAAACACAGATAGAGTTGCTCTTGAGAATCATCGTAAAAAAAGAAAACTTGAAGTACAACAAGCTGAAAAGTTACAACAGATGGAAATTAAACTAAAAGAATTAGTTAGTGTAAAAGATGAAATGCTTGAGATAAAAGGTCTTCTTCAAGAGGTACTTAATAAAAAGGAGTTGTAAAAAATGCCTGAGTATGAATTGACTACTGATCTCTCATCTTATGTTCTAATATCTGATACCTTTGATCAATGGCGAATGAAAACCAACGAGTGGTTGTCTATGACAAACGACGCTGGCTCCTCTAATACTCTCAAAACCAATGATACAACTAATGCCACCAGTAACACCACAGGTGCAATAAGAACAGCCGGTGGTATGGGTATTGCTTCAAGCATGACCATTGGTGGAAACTTAACTGTTCATGGTGATTCAGATTTTGGAGGTGCACTAGATTTAGACGCTGTTGATATAGACGGAGCAGTACAGATTGATGGCACAGTAACAGTAGGAGTAGATGATACTGGTTATGATGTTAAATTTTTTGGTGATACCACAGGACAGCATATGTTGTGGGATGAATCAGAAGATGAGTTAGTTTTAGCTGGTGATACAAAATTATCATTTCATGATGCTGCAGGTGACGAAAATATTGTTGCTACCTCAGATGGTCATTTAGAAATTAATGCTGGAACAACTTTAGACATTACAGCTGCTACTGTTGATGTTAATGCAGCTACAGCAGTCAATGTTGACGGCCCAACACAGATTAATAATACAGTAACAGTCGGTGTAGATGATACTGGATATGATGTTAAGTTCTTTGGAGCTAC
>CEQV01037250.1_pt1 | contig 12869 bp, 17 predicted proteins | sample 530971 | NCBI WGS metagenome assembly CEQV01 (sample SAMEA2621173, study PRJEB7988) | marine metagenome | biome: marine biome (ENVO:00000447); feature: deep chlorophyll maximum layer (ENVO:xxxxxxxx); material: "saline water (ENVO:00002010), including plankton (ENVO:xxxxxxxx)" | depth 100 m
CCGCATATAATGCCTTTACCGTAGTCATTCTTCCTCCTTGTCATTCCCTATCCCGTCAGTTCTTCATGCACCTTGATTATCAGTGGAATCCCTACGAATTCATATTCATCGCTCCTATACAATTCCGGGAGAATGCCATCAGCCGTTTCCGCTCTCACGGTTGTCCGTATTTTGTAACGCTTGCCAATGGCATCCCTTTTCCGACCCCAAATTTCAACCGTATACTCCTTAAGCTTCCCTTCCATCACTCCCCCTCGAACGTAAGTTCCCAGTCCATCTCAAATTGAGCTTGAGAATCTACATACTCTTCCTTAAGTCGCCGCTTGGCGTACCGGCGGACCTCATCGTCCGCCCAATCTTCGACCACCTGGCTTGCGAGCTTTTCCCTCGTTTCCATCGTGCTCCAGCTTCCCATCACGCCCCCTTTGCCTTCAAATCGATACACTTCCTGCACAAGTAATACTCTGGAAGGGCCGGGACATAATTACCGCAACCCAACCAATACCACCCACATCGCTTAGCCATCACGCCTCCTTATACGGTTGCAGCCCTCGAATATGCGTGTTCTCTACATATTCAGAGCCAAAGTGCATGTGCTGTCCTGGATTGACTTGCTTCCAGGCCTCCAAAAATACGCCAGCATCACAGTCCTCCTCCAGGTAGACCGTGTCGTCCTCCTGGTATGAATAGCTGCTAATATCGCCAGCGACTCCCAACTCATTCAAAAGGCTACGCTTGACCGGAAGCCATGCGTGTCCTGGGTCCGCTATAAATACAAAAATCATCATCCCTCCTATAAAAGGCCCGTCACTATGAACAGGCCAACAAAACAGACTGCAAAAATCACCTCGTCGTGGTTCATCATCCGTCCCTTACTCCAATTCTACGAACTTATCCGTCCAGTACACGCCAGCGCCCTCACCAATTTCCTTGGCTATATCCAATCTAGTTGGCCATAGGTCTCGACCGTGGGGCGCCTTGTTGAGTAACCGGCACAGCCTGACAAGCCTATTCAACTGGCGTCCGCTGATATGATAGTTTCCACTGTCATCAAATGGTTCTGGCCTCTCCATCATCCGTCCCTTTCAATTTGGTCAATATCGAACCAGGCCTCACCGCCTGGCCACCTCACGCGATAGCGTGCCTTCCATATCGAGACGATTGTCCCGCGATACTTCCAGCACGCCACCACGCGCTCGCCAATGCTGTAAGCTGTTACGGCAACCATGCCGCTCCGAATACGGAGGTGAATACAGCAGATAGGTAGATTATCGTTAGCATGTCTGCCGGACTCATTTGCCACCTCGTTTGCGTGTGACCACCAGGTCCAATTTGCTATCGATTGAAATAATAAACGTACGTTTGCTACGCTTTTTCATAGTCATTCTCCATTGGTTTAAGTTTATTCCGCCAACAGTGCCCACAAGCCATGGTTATGCGGTCATATACATGACCTTCGATTTCATGTCGTTCAGTGCTAGCAAGTGCTCTTCAACCTTGCCCTGTTGCACTGGTTTAGCTTGTGGAGTTGTTGTTTTGATACGCTTGCGCCGTTTGTTCGGATTGTTCCAAGGTTTGTACGACCAATCATCCTTGCGGACTCTTGATTGAATCCACCGTGGACACCGTCCGTTGTTGTGTGCGAATGGAACACTGACAGACTTGAAAAGTTCGATAACTTGTTCCAGTAAGGAACAGCCCTTGTGTCGTTCACTGTCCAGCGTGGTCAAGTTTGCGGTATGCTCGTTATCAGTCCGCATGTTTGACATTTGCCGGGAGTATTGACGGGCGCGCTGTTGTGCTTTGCTGCGTCGTCGCTGTTTCCGTATCGCTTTGCTACGTTGTCCCATAGTCGTCACCGTTCCTTTGGTTTGACTTGCGGACACTGCAAGCGGAATCAACTCTCATTAGGTCCGCGCTGCCCAATGGCATGCCTGCTTCCCTTTCATGTGTTTCAGTCAGTGTTGAGCATTCAAGCGGCACGTCTTGTTAGTGTGCCCCGTGATACTCCCAACGGTGGTTATGCCTGATAACTCCCAACGGCTTGAACCGTCTTTGGTTGTGCCGAGTGTTCTTGGTTGGCCTAGTGGCGTCCGGTTGAACACTCAACACTGACTGAAACTGCGCTTTGTCAAAGAACCTCCCACATCATGTGGGCAGGTGACTTACTAGGAGCGAACCCCGTTGGGCCTGATTCATCCCTGAACCTGGGGTCAACAATGAGGCCTGTAGACATAGATTGCAAGCATATTCGTATTTCCCATGTCGATTGTACCGCAGTGCAGCGTTTAGGTTTTGGGTGTTTTGGGGTGTTTTGGCACATTGTTGACAGTGGAAACGCGCAAAAAACGTACATGGTTTGGTCGTGTTTTGTGTGTGGTTTGGTGTGTGTTGGACTGGCGAGCATGCAAACAATGTGCCAAGTGTGTTGACTATGTTGGCATGGATGATGCAGAGCAAGCAATGACCGTGCCAAGTGTAACCTTTGTGTGCGCGTGTGTGTAATATGTGCGCATGTGTATATGTGTCCCGTTTTGGTGTCTCATATTGAGACAAAACGGACAAAACGGACATTTCGGACAATTCGGCACACAAGCAAGTATCGTGCCAAACATGGGGGGAGTACTATTTTATTTTTGATTGGGGTCGCGCGATATGCTTGCAGGTACCCATAAAGTAAATCGCACGTTTTTTGGATCACACTTAATCACACACACACACCCCCCTTTGTCATGCGCGTGTATATACATACGCGCGTACGCGTGAGAGGTGTGTGTGTGTGATTAGGTAGCTGGCGGTTGTTGTTCGATTTTGAAAAGTGTTTGTCTTACCGAGCCCATTGCTCTTGCGTTCACTGGTTGCATTCTTTGGAAGTTGAATCTTTGCCCGAGTATTGCGTCACGGATCATGGCACTGACGGGTACATTGAGAAAGACGCCGATCTCATTTAGCTTTACGTGCAGTGACTTGCTCATGACCGCTCGCTTTTCATAGCCCTGCCCCTTTGGAGCCTTCCTATCGGTTGCTGGCACTGATAGTCCGTAGTTTTCCAAAGACCCAATGAATGATTCCACGGCCACATCGATTAGCGTTTGGATTGTTAGTCTTGTCTTTTCCGATGTCCTGCGGACCAATTCGTGACATGATTCTTCCAAAGCTACAGATACTTGTTGAGTTTTAGTTTTCATGTGTCAAGATTATCATCGTGACAGAAGATAAATCAATAACAAAACCGATACCTGTTTCTGTAATTGAAAAGGATTTGGCCAGCTACTGGTTGTCTGCCGCTGTGAGTGCGGAGCGTATGTTGCAAAGCGCGATACAGGAGGCTGGTGGCGACATAGCGGAATTGGGTCGTCTTGTTCGCGGGGTGGACAGTTATGTTCGCGTTCGCGAGAAGATAGGCTCTATGGTTGAAAAGGCTGTCTGTGTATCTGGTGAAGAGGGGTGGGACCCATTTGGCGCGGACCCTTTGGAGGCGAAGCTCGATGAGGCTCAGGCTCGTTCCCAGTTTGATGGTGTGAGTGCGGCGACTGTGAATCTTGGGTTGTCTCACATGGAGGGTGACAATACTCCGATAGAGCGTGATGCTGTCCGTTTGTATAAGTCAGGACTTACGATGGGGGCCGTTGTAAAAAAGACGGGGCTATCTCTTTATCAGGTCCGCAAGGCTCTTAAGCGGGCGGGGGTGAAGCGTGCTCGGAAGAAAGATAGGGTTGCTCCCAGTGGGACCCAGTGATATGGTTGTCTTAGTCATTCTTCCGGGGGTGGTCCACTACCCTGATACGCGAACCTTTTGGACCACCCCCACCTTCTTTCCTGTAGGATGTGTTTATGGACCCTAGAGAATTTTGGGACAGGTGTAAGCGTGATAGGCGGTTTTACTTCAAGCATTGTTTGAGGATCCGCGCACTGAAGGATGGATACTACAAGCTCGTCCCGTTTATTCTAAATGAAGAGCAGGAACGAATCTTACAGACCATCGAGGAGCAGGAGTTTCAAAACAGACCTGTTCGCATCATCATTCTCAAGGCCCGTAAAATGGGGTGCTCTACTCTGATTGAGGCGCTCGGTCACCACTATTGCCAGTTCCATCCTCATGCCAATGCGAAGGTTGTGGCGCACTTGAAGGAATCGACCAAAGAGGTCTTCCAGATTACAAAAAGATATCAGGAGAACCTGCCGTCATCCATTGCCTCCATTGCACCAGGCAAGGCGGTTGGCTCTTCAATCTCCTGGAAGCACGGCTCTAGGTTCTCTGTGGAAACGCAGGGTTCAACGGATGCGGCCCGGGGCTCCACGCCATCGTTTGTTCATATTTCAGAGCTTGCGCTTTGGTGGAAAAGACGTCGTTCCACTACAGACGAGGATGTGCTTCAGGCGCAGATGGGCTCTGTAGATCCAAAACCCGGCACGTACATCATCATCGAGTCCACAGCCAATGGAGCCTCCGGTGCATTCTACAATCGGTTCTGGAAAGCGCATAGAAACGAGCCAGGCAATATGTTCGATGCCCTGTTTTTCGGGTGGCAGGAGCACGACCGCTACAGGCTAGAGCCGCAAAAAGGCGATAACGAAAAGCACCAGGCGTTGGTGGATGCCTATGAGAAGGAGGACATGGAGTTCTTTTTCGACCTTGGTAGGCAGATGGGATACAACGAGACTTGGTCAGAGCGGGCTGTCGAGTATGATTTGAAGCCGTGCCAGGTTCGATGGGCGCAGCAAGTTCTTCAGACAAAGTTCGATGGTGATATGACCCGGTTCGATACCGAGTATCCCCTTTCGGCGCAGATTGCCTTCACCTCAAGCGGGAAAAGCCCATTCGATCAAGTCATTATCTCTGACAGAATTGATGAGCTAAAAGACAACCCACCCAAAATGACGGTTGGGTCAGCCGCCTCATACGATGGATTCAAACTCACAATCTTCCCAGGGCAAGATAACTGGCAAATCTACAAAGAGGTGAACCCCAACCACCAGTACATCGTAACCATTGACTCGGCACACGGCATCGATGATGGAGACTTTAGCTGCGTACAGGTCCTCGATGTCACTGACCGCTGCCAGGTGGCCGAGTTTTATGCCAGGGTTCCGCCAGATGTTGTGGCAAGAGAGGCTGCAACCGTGGCGTCAGCCTACAATTTTGCAATTGTTATCCCTGAGGTTGATGGGCCAGGGCTGGCTGTTGTGCGTGAGCTTTTGGATATGAATGGCGGCGATGGGTACCGGAATATCTATGTTCGATCTCAGAGCGGTAACTGGACCCAAAGGTTTGGATTCAGAACTGGGGCCCAAGGAAAAAGAGATGCGGCGATTGCTGCGCTGGCTAAGGCCATCCGGGATAAGTCATGGGACTTTCACTCGCTGCGTCTTTTGGGCGAATGCCAGACCTTTATCGAATCATCGACAGGGAAAGCCGAGGCGATGCCTGGAGAACATGATGATGCGGTAATGGCGATGGCTATCGCCCTTTACCTTGATTCAGAAATTTCAGAGAGGATGTCATCAGAAATTGACATCACTCCAAAGCCCAAAAGGGAGCCCGGGGCGGTGTATGCTAGGGACTTGATGATGGATGAATCCCCTCGCTCTGACCCACATCTTGGCTCTTCGGAGTACTGGTAATGCAGACTTATTTACTTTTCTTCCTCTTATTGTGTTACATTTTTACCATGTCGATGCAGGTGGCGCTCATTTGGCTTATGCACAAGGACTCCAAACGCAGAGACGAGCTTGAGAAGTTGCGGTTAGAGTCCGACAAGTCAAAGCAGTGGGACTCATTTGACATGTATCAGCGCGACAGCCTAGAAGCTGCCGTTGCTGGCCGAAGGGAGCGATAATGGCAGTCGCAGAAGTCACTCTGGGCTCAAAAATTTTAAGTTCCTTTTTGACTGGGGGGGCCGCTGCCGCTGGCGCTGGTGTTGCCAATAAGGTCCTCGGCGGTCTGTGGGGCGATGATCAGCAAGCTACTGCGCCGCAGGACGCTCGCCCTCCGGAGATAGGTGGAGGCACGTATAAAGAGGCCCTGGCCAATCTCATGCGGGATATACCTAGCCAGACTAGACTTTCCCAGAGAACCCCCGTGACCCTTGGTAGTGATGGTGGGACCCCGCGCCATGACAGGTTGCAGACCCTTGAGGCAATAGCGAATGTCAGACGGGGGCTGGGGTGATGGCGCCATACGGGCCTAAGCTTGTTGACGAGAAGACGTCAATGGACCCTGTCTATGAGAGGATCCGCCAGCGGCTACTGAACACAGTCAGCCCCATGATTCCATCGGGGGATACCCGAGCCAATGCAGCGAAGGCGATCTTACAGGGGCTTTCAACGCTCGTCCCCCAGTCACCAGAAACAGTAATAAATCCAACAAGCCCTTCCATTTACAAGCCAATTGATGCAAGAATACGGGCCACAATGAACCTACGAAACCGCCAGCCAGGGGGAGAAGTCTAATGAGACCTGCCAATGAAGCCAACATGCAAGGGGACACAAATACAATTATCCAGCAGGCAATTGACAAGATTCTAAAATCACTCAAGGGCAATGAGCTTTTGGCGCTCATGGAAGATGCCGGAAAGGGAGCGAGGGGAAGCACAGGAGCGCAGCCACTCACGCAAGACATGGCCCCTTCCCCGCAATATGCACCTCAGGGTGGAGCGGGCCGCACGGGCGTGGACGCAGGGATGGCCCTCTCTGGCTCGAGTGTGCCACCCTTCCAGCAGGGCGACCCCAAAGCTGCAAAGATGCGGGCCCTATTTGAAATGATGCGCACTGGCGGGGCAGGGCCCCGGTAGATGGAAGGCCCTATCACGAGAGAGTATGGCGAGAAGAAGCGTTCGTCGTATGAGCCGAAGGTCAAAGAGAAGGAGTTGGCCTCGTTCGTTCGTGAGCAGTATGAGCTAGCGGAGAGCGCAAAGCAGGGGGTTATCGAGGAAGCCTGGCTTGGGACAGCGTTCTATACTGGCAAGCAGTGGACCCGCTGGAATCGCGTCACTCAAATGCTCGAGGAGCCATCACCCCCCGCATGGCGTGTTCGGATGACGCTGAACTACATCCTACCGACCGTCGAGACCCTTGTCGGTAAGCTTACGGAGAATCGTCCTGGTTTTATGGTTATGCCAGCAACTGATGACGATGATGATAAGGATAGGGCTAGAGCCTCAGAGAAGCTCTTGAATTACATTTGGCATGAGACAAACATGCAGGTCAAGGTCCACGAGTTTAGCAAGTGGATGGCGACTACGGGGACAGCTTTTTTCCGCGTCTGGTGGGACCCTACCGCTGGCGTGGAGTATGAGTTTGAAGAGGAAGAGCCCATCGTAGAGCACCTAGAGGGTGTTGTTGGCGAGACGGCTGAAGAGATGGAAGCGGGGGACAAGCCTCCGGCGAAGAAGAAGCGGAAGACCGAGAAGACTGGCTTCCCTGTTGTTGATGTGTTGAGTGTTCTTGATGTGGCCTGGGATCCGGGCGCCAAGGATATGGAGACTGCGCGGTGGATTGTGCATGCAAATTCCCTCCACATCGACCAGATCAAGGACAATTGGCCCAAGGGCAAGTACGTCACTGAGAAGGATTCGTACAGCGCGAACACGCAGAGTGCTCAGATAATCAAGGAGTTCAGCGGCAATGAGGGGCTGGACGAGAAGTACACTGACCGCGTTATTGTTTTGGAGTATTTCGAGCGCCCATCCCCTCGCCATCCTGATGGTCGCTATATTGTGGTTGCTGGCGACATTGTCCTCGAGCAGTCTGACGAGCTTCCCTATGGAATGATGCCGTTTGTTATGGCTCGACACATAACAGCGCCGGGCAAGTTTGCTGGTGAGGGCGTTGTGAAATCAATTGTCGCCCCACAGAAGGAACTCAATAAGTCCGTGAGTCAGCGGATTGAAAACAAGAATCTCCACGCCTCGCCTAAATGGTTAGCCGAGAAGGGGTCAATTGAAAAACATCAAATCACCGACCAGCCGGGGGAAGTGATTGTGTACTCGCGCACCGCCTCAAGACCCCCACAGCCGCTTCCCCCTCCTCCATTATCTCCTGAGCATCGAGCCATTCAGGATGAGCAGATTGGGCATATCGAGGCAATCAGTGGGGTGAGTGATGTGACCCGTGGTATGGCATCGGCGTCCACGTCGGGGCGTGCTATTGGTCTTTTATCTGACCTGGACCAGACGAAACTTGGCCCGACTGTTCGAGAGATGGAGCGTGCGATTGAGGACCTGTGTTCCTGCCTGCTTCGTTTCTGGCGTGATTATATGCCGATACCGATGACGATTCGTGCGGTTGGTAAGAACAAGGCGATTGACGTATTTGACTTTTATTCATCCGATATCCAGAGCACCGATGTTCGCATCGTCGCAAACTCGATGCTGCCGAAACATCCGTCGTATCGGCGTGAGCAGGTAATGCAGGCATTCCAGGTCGGGTTGCTTGGGGATCCGGCAGACCCTCAGACAAAGCTCACGGCTCGCAAGCTGATGGAGTTTGGCGATACGGAGCTTCTTGAGGGTGACGATTCGCGGGATCGAAACTACGCCAAGGAAGAAGTCGAGTTGATCAAGAATGGTGGATGGTCTGATGTGCAGGCGTGGGAGGACCACCTTACGCACATTGATGTTCACATGGCGTTTATGAAGAGCGTCGAGTATCGAATCTTACCGACAGAGGTACAAGAGAACTTTGTCCGACATTTAGCGTGGCACTACTACATGGAAAGCCAAAATGCACAGGGCGTGCCCTGGTGGACGAGCTATGTAGAGGCTGGAGGCAAAGACATGCCGCCGCCTGAGATGCCTGCTGGGATGGTCGGAGATGAACTAGGTGTTGACATGGCGCAAGGACAAGGCGCTATAATGGCACCAGGAACTGAATCCATGCCAATGGCTCCCCCGGGGGCAGAAGGTATGGGTGAGGGTGGTCTAATAGGCGGGGGAACTCCGGAGCTTAATCAAGCGATTGGGACACGGGGCCCTGGCGTAGCGGACTATGAATTTGGGTTTGAAGCCTAACCAACTTCGTAAACTGGAACGATAAACCAGGAGAGCTTCATGGATGATTATACGGGCGATAACAGCTACGAGGAGACGCCGTCCTCGGAATATAGCGTCGAAGAAGATCAGGACACTTCGTTTGCGTCGGACGATATCGACGATGAGCCTGAAATTGGAGACGATGGTGAGCCGCAAGCAATTCCTTACAAACGGTTTAAGAAATCTCGTGAGCAATTACGGGCGCTAAAGGCCGAGCGTGATGAGTTGATGCAGCAGTTCAGCGAACTTCGCGGACGACAGGCAAGCATGGAGGAATATGTCCAGCACATGCAGCGTTCAGCGGGTTCTCGAGATCAGGAAAGGGAGTCAGAAGAGGAACAATACGCGGATCCGCTTGAAGGCAAAGTTGCCAAGCTGGAGAAAATTATCCGAGCACTTCACAACCGCCAAGAGAGTAATTCTCGCCAATCTCAGGTCAAAGATGCCGAACGGCAGATTCGATCAGAGCTTGAGCGGGCGCGAAGTAAGTACCCGGATATGAGCGATTTATTTGTCCTTGATGCACTCGCCAGGAATCCTAACGCTCGGGTTGTTGACTTGGCTAAAACAAGCCATAACAAGACTCATAAGCGTTTTGAGGAGTGGGCGTCTAAGCGGGGTTATAAGCCTCGTGCACGCCGACTCGCGCCTGCTGGTCGTAAGGGAGCCGCTAAACCTGTGGATATTGGAGATAGCCTCGATCTGGCCGAAGAAGCCGCGATTGAATACTTACTGTCAATCGAATAGAAAGGCTAGAATAACATGGCACAAGGTGGTGGTTTTCCTAATCCCCTAGGGGCTTCGGATACTAATTTTACTAATGGCTTCAACGCGGTCCTTAAGGACTTCTTTGAGGGCACTGTCCGTGATCACCTCAACACGAAGGTGACACTCTTATCATACATCGAGAAATCAAAGCGTAGCTTTGTTGGCCGTAAGGTCGTTTTCCCTGTGAATCTTCGTCGGACATCTGGCGTTGGTGCTCGTGGTGAATACGATGCTTTGCCAGCGGCAGATCGCCAGCGATACGATGATGTCAACATTTCCGCGAAATACCTTTACGGTCGGATCGAATTAACAGGTCCGGTCATTGAGGCATCCCGTGGAGATCGAGGAGCTTTTGCTTCGGCATTGCGCTCTGAGGTTGAAGGCATGCGTCGTGACTTGCGTGACGACTTGAACCGCCAGCTTTTCGGGCAACTCCCAGTCAAGGCATCTGATGGTGCCGCGCTGAGTGTTACTGGTGCGTTGGGCGTCATCAAAACTGGGGTAAACAATGCCACACAGACACTGGATTCCGGAAATGGTAAAGCGGGAACTCGCTATATCAAGGCTGGCATGAAGGTGAGCATCTTGGCGGCAGACGGAACCCACAAAGGGTCCCAAACTGTTAATTCTGTCGCTTCTTCAACCGCGCAGTTCACAATGGCTGGTGCGGTGAATACCGCGACAGACGATGTTGTTGTCCGTGGAGATAGCGCGAGTTCTCATAGTTTGGATGCTGAGTTGAACGGTATTGCCAATATCGTGCAGGCGCAGGCGTCTGGTTCGTTCCTTGGAATTAGCACGACTGATTTCCCGGAGTGGGCCGCTTCAGAGCTTGCCGGTCCTGGCGGAGGAGCCACTCGTCCGTTGAGCTTGGAGTTGATGCAGTTGGCTGTGGATACGGCTGATGAGGTCGGAGGCTCAGAGCCCAACTTGATCATGGGTCACCACAGCGCACGACGTGAGTACATCAACCTTCTGACATCTGACGTGCGGTATGCCCCCGAGCAATTGCGCGGTGGTTTCCAGAAGTTGTCGTATGCGGGTGGGACGAATCCAATTCCGATTGAGTTCGACAAGCACTGCACGTACAACGCTCTGTACTTTGTCAATACTGCGGACGTAAAATACTATGTCCAAAAGGACTGGGCCTGGGCTAACCGGGATGGCTCAATGATGAGCCGTGTTTCTGATAAAGATGCCTGGGAAGCATTCATGTGCTTCTACGGCGAGTTGGGCTGCGAGCGACGTAACACACACGTCATTCTCAAGGACCTGGCAGTCAGCAACACCATTTTCTAATTTAGGTTTGGGGGGCATGAAGCCCCCCTTCCTTTTCATTCAGTATCCTCCTGACGGAGGGGTAAACTGTGGAGTGATGAACCATGATTAAAGATCGAAATATCGGATACAAGTATAAGAAAGACTGGTTCCCTGCGACGGGATTCAACTCTTTCGAGGTGGTTGTGGTTGTGGATGACGAGTCCGATGGCGGGGCCACGGAAGAGGCGACTGCGACTGCGACCCTTAGCGGTGCTGTTGGTGGGGCTCCTCCACTGACTGAAATCGGTTCGCTTGGTGTTGTCGGTGCGAAGATGGACACAGCCGGGGACTTATTGCGAATGATGACGCCCTTGCCGAGCCACTGGGACCTGGATAACGACATCCACGTCCGAGTGCTGTGGTCAGATGACGCTACCAACGCCGCCCAGTCAATTACGTGGAAGGTTCTTTGGAAATCTTTCCAGTTCCAACAAGCCCCCGCTGCGGCAGACACACTCATTACCCTAAGCGCAGACGCAAATAGCACCGTAGCTAACTCGATTGACGCAACGCCATGGGGCACGCTAAACGGTGGCACGTGGTCTGAGGATTTGGGATTCTTGGTTTTTGACGTTGAGTGTGACGTCGATGCAAGCAACCTCGACCCGGTCTTTGTGGGCCTTGAAGTTGCTTACATTCCGAAACTGACAAGCGGAACGCAGGTCTCTGACCAAGCCGCACCAACGGATGCATAATGATTTTATCTGAGCGACAATGGCGTGACATCAAGCGCATTAAGTGGAACGACGCTGAATCTCGTCGCATCCGCGCAATGGTGCATGATGACAAGCTGATTGTCGGTTGGTGCGGAAAAGAGAAGCGGTGGATGCTTGCTCGGGTCGTTCCGGCGACGGTCCAGATGAAGTTTGGGGCGAAGACTATTTCGACGTCCGAGCAGGCTCCGCTTGTGTGGAAACGATGGGAGGATGACGACGGGACTCCTCTGAACATTCGAGATCCACGTCTAGTGCCATACATTCAGCGGTGTGACTTGTGGCGCCAGGGCGGTCAAAAATACATGCTTCAGTACGATCACGCTGATTGGATTGAAGAGACGAAGGAAAGAAGCGCGTCCGATGAGCTTGAGTATCTCGGGAAGCAGGCCTTCGACCGAATCAAGCCGCTCATGAAAAATCAAGTTGGATACATTCCCAAGCACCCCGTATCCACAAAATGGTTCGGGCCTACCTCCTGGAGATAGCACATGGCAACAGTGAACCTAACCAGAGCCCAGGCAAAAACTCTTGCAAAGACTCTGATGGACGAGAAGGGTGCGCTCTTTTGGACAGACGCCCAGATGAATGTCTTGTTTGATGAGGCGAATCGAACCGTGTGGCGCCTTCTCGTGCAGGCCAACCCAGGCCATTACCACGCAAGCGCGAACTTCACCTGGCCCGCTGATACGGAGATAAGAGACATCGTTTCTGATGCCGGATTGTCCGCTGTCCCATACAAGATTCTTGGCATTGAGAGCAAGGACACCTCAGGGAGTGTTACATCGTCGAACCTCCCAGCGAAGTGGAAGCCGATGGCGTTCCAGGATAGAACGAAATATCTTCAGGACTCTTCCCCGTACTGGGTCCCTAGGGGGCGCTACTACTGCCTGCGGGGGACGAAGCTATTCATCGCCCCATTGCCTGGGGAGGCTCAGGAATGCACAATCTATTATGTTCAGATGCTGGATAAGGTCACCAGCGACTCGACGGAGTGCCTTGGCGGTATGGCCGAGAGCTTCCATGATGCGGTAGC
>CEQV01042089.1_pt1 | contig 12837 bp, 3 predicted proteins | sample 530971 | NCBI WGS metagenome assembly CEQV01 (sample SAMEA2621173, study PRJEB7988) | marine metagenome | biome: marine biome (ENVO:00000447); feature: deep chlorophyll maximum layer (ENVO:xxxxxxxx); material: "saline water (ENVO:00002010), including plankton (ENVO:xxxxxxxx)" | depth 100 m
TCAAATATCTGTGGCTAAATATTATCCTTATCAACCTTTAATACCTATGGTAAGAACATCAGCTGTTATAAACTCTGGTTCTTCAGATGTTGATACTTTAGTGTTTGATACTGAACAAATAAATATAAAAGTAGGTGATTTAGTAACTGATAATAATAAAGGTCCAGGTGTTACTGAAAAATTTACAGTACCAACTAGAATTACTAAAATAAATAGTTTAAATTCTTTTGAATTTTCTCCAGCTCTAGGAAGTCCTTTACCCGCTGATTTTAAAGTAGATCTTACTAGATCTAGTATGGAAAACAAGTTTGAACAATTTGAATCTAATTATTCTCTTAATAATCAAACAGGAGCTGGTAGTGCTCCAACTACTTCATTTACTTGTAGAGATGCAGGTGGTAACGCTGCCCCTAATTACGGAGGATTACCTCGAATAGGAGATATTGTAACTAAAGGAGATGCCACGGTTGATGGTGTAACAAATACTGCTAAAATAGGTGGAAACCTAGTTGGACCTTTAACTAATTATATTACACAAAATTCAACAGATGCTACAACTAGTGGTACAAACGTAACTTATACTACTTCAGGAGATGGTACGGGAGCAGAAATAGATGTAACTGTAGCTGGTGGCGCGGTAACTGCTGTAACAGTTACTAAAGCAGGTTATGAATTTGAAGCAGGTGATACAATAACTGTTGGTACTGGAGAAATAGGTGGAACTGTTAATCTTATAATAACCTTAAAAGCAGAGAATATAACTGAAACTAGAATAACTGGTTTTATATTAGGTGCAGATGCAAGTACTACAACACAACTTCCTTATGCTTGGCAAATAACCATAGATCATGAAGCAGAATTAGGAACCACTAAACCAACTACATGCTGGGTTAATATTGGTGAAAATCCAGATTATGATATAAATTTTAAAGGAGACTCAAAATTTTTAGAAGAAAGATTTGTTAGATTTAGTTATAGATTTAATTTTATTGATGGAGAAGAATCTTTAATGGCTCCATTTAGTCAACTTATGTTTATACCTAAACAATATGGTGAATTTGGTGCTGGTCAATTAACCTCTACTGTTGACCAAAATAGTATAACTTATCCAGTTTATAATGATGATTGTGATGATGCGTATAAAAGTACTATTATAAGATGGTTTGAAAACAATGTTGACTCTATTGGATTAAAAATACCAGTACCTGAATCACAACCAGCGGATTTATCTAGTAATTTATTAGTTAAAAGTATAGATATATTATATAAAGAATCTGATGCTATAGCTATTAAAGTATTAGATACAGTAGATATAAGTGATATAAGTTCGTTTTCTACTATTGCGTATAACGACGTAATACAAGGTAATGTTGATCAAAAATTCTATGATTATCAATATAAATCTACTAAACCTTATAAAACATTAACTCAAGGAGATACCACAAGAGTATATGATAAAGTTCCAATTAAAGCTTTAGCTCAAGAAATTATAACTAATAGAGTTGTATATGGAAATTATACAGAAAAAATGACGCCTCCTGAAAATATAGAATATAGTGTTTCTACTACTGATAGAGGGGTTATATGGGATAACTATATTCAATATCCTTATCATAACTTAAAACAAAATAGAACTTATCAAGTAGGTTTTGTATTAGCAGATTATTATGGTAGACAATCAAGTGTTGTCTTATCTTCTTATGATTCAGATGATTCTAAAGCTGGATCTAGTATTTATTTACCTTACAGAGATTTAACTGATGCAACTAGTTCACCTGTTATTGATTGGTTAGGAAAAGCTTTACAATTAACTATTAATTCTTCTATAGGACAAACTTTAAATTATGATACAGGAGAACCTGGGATATATAAAGCAGATGGAAATGTAGGCGCAATAAGTAGTTTAGAGGGAGGAGGAACTGGATATGATACAGATACAGTTTATAAAACTACTGACGCACTTCCTGGTCAGTCAGGAACAGGGTTAACTGTAAGAATTAAAACAGGTGGAGTAATAGGTGGTGTAATTCAATCAGTTGATGATGTTATAATAGTTACAAGTGGAAAAAATTATACAACTGGAGATCAACTTTTTATAATTGGCGATGGTGTTAGTGATGGAGAAATCAGAATAACTACTGGAGAACCAAATCCTTTAGGTTGGTATACATATAAAATAGTTGTACAACAACAAGAACAAGAATATTATAATGTATTTACGCCTGGGCTTATAAATGGTTTACCTGTTTGGGGAAGCGCAGCTCAAGGTTTACAAAGAAATAAATTTGCTTTAACAACTGCGGCAGGAGAAAATGTAAATAAAATTCCTAGAAGTTTAAGATCTGTTGGACCTACCGATAACGAGTTTAATAGTGAAGAAACACTTTTTATAAGAGTTACCAACAAAGATGCTACAACAACAAATGACGTTGCAACTAATATTAGAAGTGGAAGTGGAATACCTTGGAATGCTCAATATTATCCAGGACAATTAAGTCAAAATGTATTGACTATAGCCACTATGAGAGACACAGAATATGGCGCTATTCCTTTTGTAGCTTATAGCGCAGCTTTACCTGGGGTATTTGGTCACCAAGGAGAATATGGGTCAATTGTAACAACACTTCCGGGAGCATCAGGAGATCAAACTACTCAACCAACAGGTTCTATTCCTTGGGGTGATGTAGGTACAGTTGCCTCTTTTTATGCTCAAAGTCAAAATCCTTTTGTAGTAAAAATTAATACTACATCTAATTCAACTAATCAAGTTGGTGCTAATGTAAATGATCAATCAACATGGAATGGTACTGATATGAGTACTACCGCATCTATAAGCTATGCAATGCAACCTTTTTTATCTGTAATGGAGACTAAGCCGGTAGAATCATTATTAGGATTATTTTATGAAACTTCTATGTCTGGAAAATTAGAAGTATTAAATTCAGGTATTGATTTTGGTAATCCAAGTGTTGTAGGAGCTACACTTAGTAGTTTAGAATTTCCAGAATCTACTGCTGGTAACACTGATATAGGAGCAGCATTTAAATTAATATCAGGTGAAGGATCTATAATCACCAGTCCAACAGGATTAACTGTAAATATTTCAAGAGTTACTAGACAATCAGCTCCGGATGTTCCTATTGTAGATGGTGATGGAAATCCAGATTACTTTGATATTAGTACACCTACTGGATCTGGTGAATTACAATTATCTACTAAAACTAGTAAAACTTTTTGGTATGGTACGGGATCTGCAACAGTTAATAGTTCTACAGATATATATACTATAACTTTAGATTGCGCTAGAGTTGTAGGTGATGAAACATATGAGAGTCAAGTTACTATAGTTGCTACTTTAACAAATGTAGCTCCAAGTATAACTCTTTCTGATCTATCAACACTAGACCCAGCGTGTAATTGTCCAGGTGGTAGTCCTTGTCCTATAAGTATTACAACGGCGACAACTGCTATAAAAACTTTTTATGGAATAAATGGAAGCGCTGATACTATTAATCATACTCAACAACTACAATGGAGTTTAGGAACTATATCAGTTGATGATGGTTCAACCACTGAAGGAATATTTGAAATTGACGCAAGTAGTGGAGCTCTAACTGCTGAATCAGGAAGATTATCTGATGATGCTTTGTATGATATAGATGTTATACTTACAGACGTTGATGGAAATGGATTAACTGCTACATGTACAACTCAATTACAAGTTGGTTATCAAAGATCTCCGGTGGCTATATGTACAGGGGTAGATTTATCAGCTAACACAGCTTATCAAATGATTGGTTGTAATAATGGTACTATTGAATATTTATTTGCTAATACTACAAACCAAGCGTTAGTTGCAGGTGGATGTTGTTATCCTACTGCAAGCACAGTAAATTGGTTAGGATATTCACCATCTCCAGCGAAATTAGTTAACATGGGAGTTATATATGGATCTGGTTCATGTAGAGCAGATTTATTTCAAGGAACATTAAGAATTAGAGGAGTGTTAAAAGGAACAGACGCTTCTTGTGGAGGTGATGCTTCAATGAAATGGTTTGTTCAGTATAGAACTGTAAGTGGTGGGGGAGCTGTAGGAACTTGGGGACCACCACCTACTGATGCAGGTAGTTATCAAGGAACAACTTATCCTACTAGTGGAGTTCCATTATCTATAACTGGTAATGGTGAAGATAAAGGTACTGCAGTTACAGGATCGGGTACATTCTTTGGAGATGCAGGTGGATGGTTTTTCTTTGATGCTATAGGTGAGTATAGAGTAATAAGCCAACCTATAACTGGAGATTTTTGTACAGGAGCTTGTGCTGTAGATAAAGTAAAATTTTATATAGAATATGGAGATGGATATTATAATACTTGTACCACTGCACCATGCACCCCGTAATTAATGAAAAAAACACGTAATATATATTAAGATGGCTTTAACTTTAGAAGTAAATTATTTTAATTCCTTTTATTTAAAAAGATTAGCGGGAGGAGATAGTAACTCAGGTGCGGCTAGTGCGGGTTTAGACAAAAAATTAACACTTCCTTTACCTCCTTCATTAAACTATTCTTCACTAACGCCCACCCTAAACACAGGTTATCCTTGGGTTGCACCTATGACTACAAGTCCAGATGCAGATTGGTATATAGAAGAATCGAGAATTAGAGGAGGTTATAATAATACTAGTGTAGATTTAGGTGTAAAAGCTTATATAGTTTCAGAAGAACCTAATCAAAATATAAGAGGAAATTCTTTGATTTATTCTGGAGTATTTAATTCTAGAACTGGTATAAACAATACTAATCAATTTAGTGTAGCAGAAGAAATTACTAGAAGTGTAGATCCTAAAGGAGGAACTATACAAAAATTATTTGCTGAAGACACTAATTTAACAGTATTTCAAGAGCGAAAAGTTAATGTAGCTTTAATAGATAAAGATGCAATATATAGTGCAGAAGGTTCTTCAATATCTACTACAGCAAATGTAGTAATTGGACAAATAACCCCTATACCTGGTAACTGGGGAATAAGTACTAATCCAGAATCTTTTGCAACTTATGGGTATACAAAATATTTTGTAGATAAAGATAGAAATGCAGTATTAAAAATAGAAGGTACTCAGTTACAAGAAATACATGTAGCAGGTATGACTGATTTTTATAGAGATCAATTATCTACTGTAGGAGAGAATGATGCAATTTTAGGTACATGGGATGTTTATAATATGAATTATGTATTATCTATACAAACTGGAGGTACATCTAGCAATCCAGCTCGTTTTAATACAGCAGCTACATACAAAACATTAACATGGGACGAAAGAAATAAAGGTTGGACTAGCTTTTTTACTTATAAACCAGAAACATTTTTTAGCTGTAGAGGACAATTTTATTCTACTACTATAGGAAGTGCAGACACAGGTTATGAATTAGTTGGATCAATATCAGTTAACACTCTTAATGGAGTAGATGGTACTTATACGGGAACAGTAGGTGTAGATGCGGGTTATACAAGTAATGTAAGTGGCACAGGGTTAAATATAACCGTAACTATTTCTGGTAATACATGTACCTCTATAATAGTAAACACATTAGGATCAGGTTTTATAGCAGACGAAAGAATATCAATTAGTACAACTGTAATTGGAGGTACTCTGAGTGTAGACGTTCAACTTACAGAAGCTGATTTAAATTATGTACAACCTAATTCTAATTTATATTTACATTATTCTAACACTAATAGAAACATGTTTTATAACACTTCTAGCGCATCTTCTGTGCAGTTTGTGTTTAATCCTATGCCTAACTTTATTAAAACCTTTAAAACAGTTAATTACGAAGGTAGTAATGGTTGGGAAATAACTCAGTTTGATTCAGAAAATACAGGTCAAGATCCTACTATAACACCGGTAGGTGGATGGTTAAGTCATTTTGATAGTATAGCAGGAGGAGGATCACCAATAACTAGCTTAGGAGCAACTGCAACATTAGTAAGTAGTATTACTACTCAAACAGTAGATGCTACAGATGGAACTTATAACAATGCAGAGTGGACAACTAGTGGTAATGGGTATGGATTAGTTTGGAATATTGGGGTTGGAGGTAATGAAGTAAGTTCTATTACTGTAACCAATGCAGGTAATGGATTTAAAGAAGGCGATACTATTACAATACCAACCGGAGTAATAGGTGGAACCACCAACGTTGTAGTAACCCTACAAGCAGTTGATGTAAGTCCTTATTTAAAAATATACAGTTATGAAGAAGGATCTTATATAGAAGATAACATTCAATATAGAGCTGGATTCGATAGAAAACAAAATAAATATTATGCGGTTGTACCTAACAACACTTTAACTCCTATGGCAGGTGAAGTTATATTTGGTAATCAAACAATGGGTGTAAAAGCATATTATAGTACAGTAACAATTAAAACCGATACTACAACAGATCCAAACGGACCTAAGTCATTGTTTGCGGTTAGTAGTGAATATATAAATAAATAATTATGAGTGGAGCATCAACAACACCCGGCAAGCTTATAGCAGCCGCAGGCGGACCCGGCGCAGTCATAGGGATTGGCGCTAGTATTTTAGGCGGTATTTTTGGTGCGGGCGCTGCTCGTAGACAACAACGAGCCGCAGCTAAAGAAGTAAAAAGACTTACTAATAAGCTAGAATCTTTAGAAAATAATCGTCAAGAAATAATAGATCCATATGCTGGTATAACTAATTTATCAGGTATGATAACAGATAGGTCAGATATGATGTCTAACTCGTACGCTAATTTATCTGTAGCAACTAAAGCTGCGGAAATGAAAATAGAAGAAGCTGATATAGCTCTAGCTAATACATTAGATACTTTAAGAGCCACGGGTTCTGGAGCTGGTGGAGCTACTGCATTAGCTCAAGCTGCTTTACAATCTAAGAAAGAAGTTGCTGCTAGTATTGAAGATCAAGAAGTTAATAATGAAAAACTAAGAGCTCAAGGAGAAGATAATTTAGAACAAAGAAGAATAGCTGAAAAACAGAGAGTAGAAGGAGTTCAATTAAGTCAAGCGGAAAAAGTACAAACAGCAGAAGCACAAGGTAAAGCATTTGTGTTTAGTCAAAAAGAAAATAGAGAAACTCAACAATTAGATAGAACAGCTGCTCAATTAGACAACGCAATACAAGCTCAAGCACAAGCTGCACAAGCAGGTAGTAGTGCTTTAACAGGCGCGTTAGGTGGTATAGCTAGTGCTTTTAGTGATCGTAGATTAAAAAAGAATATAAAACTTATAGGTAAATCTCCTAGCGGCTTAAATATATACATGTTTGAATATATAAATAAAGTATTGGGTGATGGAATATTTCAAGGAGTTATGTCAGATGAAATACCTAAAGAAGCAGTAGTAAAATCTAAGAACGGATACGATAGAGTAGATTACTCTAAATTAGACGTTGAATTTAAACAAATATAACATGTCGTATACAAATCCTAAATATACCTATGTAGATCAGTCTAAACCGTGGAGACAGTTTTCAAAAGATATGGCTTCTTTAGCAGGTAATATTAAAGACAAAAGAGATCTAGAAATAAAAGAAGAAGAAGAAAAAAGAGAGCTTGAACTAAAACAAAACGAAAAAGAAAATAAAGAGTTATTAGAGTATGGTAGAACTCAAAATATGGCTTTTAATAAAAATTGGTGGAGTAAAAATCAATATGAAAACCCTAATTCTGAAAGTATAACTCAACAATTCTTTAAAGGAACTGGAAAAGAATACGCGGATTTAATGATGAAAATTAAATCTGGTGATTGTGATTCAGATAATTGTACAGATGAAATGGGACAAGTTGCAGCTTTAGAAGCATATCCTCAAGCTACTGCAGATTTTATTGGAAATATAAATGCAGAGTTTGGGAAAATAACAGGAAAAAATTATGATCCTAATCAAGAAAGTGATTATACTTTAGCATCTAAAATATTTAATGGTCAACCTGGTTTTACAGTTAAAGATGGTTATAAAGTAAATATGAACAGAAATGATGATGGTACTATTGAAATGGTTTTTGAAGGACCTGGTTTTAAAGATGGTAAATTATCTATAAATAATAATACTTTAGGAAGTACACTTGCAGCCGGAGGAGAATTAGTTCATGAACTACCTAGTTTAGCAAAATTACAAAATGAAAACCTTCAAGACATGGGAATATTTGCCGCTGAAGACTTTACTGATGATGGAGAATTAAAACCTGGAGTAGCACTTGATGAAGAATTTATGATGAAAGATGCTAATGGAAACTTAGAATATGAAACTATTGTTAGTGCAGATGGTATGACTCAACAAAATGTAATAAAATGGGATGAAAATAGATTTAATAATAAAATGAAAATTTATGTTGATACTCAATTAGAAGGTTTACAAGAAGATCCTGCAGACATGATAGGTTTGTGGAATGTTAGACTTGGTAAAGGAGCTCTTTCTTATGATGAGGATTTAGCTAGAGCGGCTTTAGGTATGCCTGATGCTACAGCAGCAGAAGTTTCGGCAGCTTGGAAAGATAGTCCTTATAGCGATTTAGTTAAAGGAGCTTGGAGTTATGATAATATTCCTTTAAGTGAAGAACAAAAGACCTTATTCGCTGCGCATTACACAAAGAACATGAAAGATACTTTTAAGAAAAGATTTATGCCTCAGATGGCAGCACCTGGACTTGATGGACAAGTAAGGTATACGCCTCAAGCTTTAGCACAACTTATGAAGAAAGAAGAAAAAACTCCCTCTACAACTACATGGGATTTACCTTAAAAAAACTTAATTAAATTATAATGCAAGACAAACTAAACCAGATCCTTTTTAAAAGTGATTATTGGAAAAACTTATCTAATCCTGAAAAGAGTGCTCTTAATTATCCTTATGCAGCAGGAGAAGAGCAAAGAAGAAAGTGGTTAGAAGAACATGGTGTTCTTGAACAAACTAATGTTGCGGTTGAAGAAGAAGTTTCTGGTGATGATAATATTGAAGAAGTTGAGGTTGAGGAAGTAGAACCTAAAGAAGAGTCGGTATCTACGGAGGTTTTAGCTGGTAGAAATGGTGCTGAAAAAATGTGGAAATATTTTAAGGATAATGGACAAGTAACTCAAGATTTTGAAACTTGGTACAAAAAATTAAAAGAAAACCCTTCAGCTCAAGAGAAATTATATCAATTTGGTAGAGGTAAAGGTTTTATTACACAGGATTATAATACATGGAAAAATAAATTAACTGGTTATACGGGAACAGAAAATATAACTATTTTTGGGGAAACTGTTAATGATGAAGAACAAAATACTGAAAATCAAGCTAATAGTTGGAGCTCTCAAAACGATGCTATAGTAACTAAAATAAGTAGATTAAGAAATAACCCTATATTATTTACTCAAGCTGATGTTGATGCTGGTATTGCTAAACCAAATCAAATAGGTAATATTAATGCAGCTGCTACAAATGAAAAAATAAAAGAATTACAAGATTCTGCACCTACTATATATACGTTTGATGAAGAAGAGGCAAGAGCTACTTATAAAGCTGAAAGAGAACAAGAATTAACTGATTATGAAAAAGAAAGAGCAGGTAGTTTAGGTATTACAGAAGAAGGTGAAGAAATTTACGACAGTGGTTCTATGTTTAAAGATGATAAATTAATGCATGGCTACTTGTTAAAGCATTGGAACAAAACAGGTTTATTATCAGGTAAAGTAAATATTGACAAGTTAAGAACTGTAGCTGAAAGAATAGGTTTTGATATGAATAAATTTGAAAGATTATCAAAAGCTAGATATGATACTGGAGAGGGAAGTTTAGCTAGAGAGCTGTTGTTAAAGCTAGAAGAATACATGGTAACTAAAAGTACAGGAGGTAGACAATTTATATTAAAAGGTAATATGAGTGGTTATAGTACTGGAAACGTTCCTGATATATCTAAAAGAGTAAGTGTGCTTGACGATAGAGATGTTCTTACAGATGAAGAAATAGAATCAAGAATACAATTAGATAAAGATAGAGTTGCTCTGTGGCAAAAAGGTGAACTTGAATTAGATACTAAAGAGTTAGCTGGAATAATAGGTATTAGACCTGAAGCGCAACAGTTTGTTAATTCATTTTTTCCAGAATCAATAGATAAAGAAGACGATGTAAATAAAATAGCATCTGCAGCTATTAGTAAAGCAGCGCAAGCAGATCCTAGGTTTGCATTAATACAAAATGAGATTAATGAACACTTAGTAGATCAGTCAAAAGAAAAATGGTCTGAACTATCTAAAAAATATGGAGAGAACGGGGAAATTACTACTCAAACAGATTTAGAAGCTGCTCAAAAAGAATTTGCTGAATGGTATAATAAAAGCTTTAATGAATCTTTGCAAAATAATAAAGAAGCAACTGATTTATTTCAAATGTATGGAATAGCGGGAGAAAGAGCTTTAGATAAAAGACTTAAAGAAGATAGAAACTATAAGCCAGGAATGAAAGATGATTATGTCTTAAACTGGGTTAATGATCAACTAGATAAATACGAGGATGATGATAGTTTTCATGGTAAAGTAAGAGAGGAATTAGCTTATATGGCACAGGCTTTTCATAAAGTACCTGTGACAACAGAAGAATGGACAAATAGTTTTGAAGTATCACTTGCTGGAGGACAACAACGTAGAAGACAGAAAATAGTAAATGAACTTAATTGGGGTTTAGAAAATGGTAAGATAACCAACGACATGACTCTAGGTGAAGCTAGAAAATATGTTAAAGGATTAGATGATAGATTAACTTGGCATGATTGGGGTTGGACAGATAATGACACTGTAGGTGATTATTTATCTAGAAAAGAAATTAGAAAAGAAAATACAGAAGATAGAATACAGTTTGATTTAGACGAAAGAGATGCAGCTCTTAAACATTTAAATAATTTTGTTACTAGAGAAGTAGAAGATGGAATGTTTGACAGTATTGAAGGTTTTGGTAGTACAATAGTTGGAGGTATTGATCAAATAACCCACATGGCTCCTCGTATAGCGGGTTATGGTTTAATGACAGCTGGTACTTTAGCTACAGTTTTTAGTGGTGGTACTGCTACGCCTGTTGGAGCTGGATTATTCTATACTGGTATGGGGTTAAGTGCTATTGGTAACACTGTTCAAGGAGCTATGGAATATGCTGATATTTACATGAGTTCATTAGAAAATAAAATGACTGAACAATATGGAGAAGGAGGTTTTACCACAGATGAATATATTCAAGCATTAAATGAAGGATTAGGTATGCATCAAGGAGCAGCTGTAGCAGGTGGTGTAGGTGTTGCGGCTTCTGAATTTGCGTTTGATGTACTTGGTTCTAAACTTGGAGGATCTGGAGCTGGTTTATTATTTAAAAATCCAGCAATGCAAACTATTGTAAAGAACACTTTAGGTAGATATTTAGCAAGAGCAGGAACAATGTATGGAGAATATAAATTAGGTCAGTACAAAGAAGGTGTAACAGAAGGATTCCAGTCTTATTTATCACAAGCTACAACTAATATGGCATCAGGATATGCGTCTCCATTTAGTAGAAATATTGATTTTGATCAGATATATACCGAATATAAAGCTGGTAAGAAAATGGGTAGTTTATTTGGAATGGGTGGTATCGCTGGTCAGTTTAAAGGAGGTTTATATTCAGCTGATGGATATGTAGCTAATGCTACTAAAATTGCAGAAAATATTGATATGTCTCCAGATTCATCTACGTTCTTAACAGCTAATGCTCATTTTGATCAATTGATAGAAAATGTTAATTCAGATACAAAGTTAGATCCTAAGCAAAAAAGAGAAGCTATAAAAAATATTTCTGACATTAGAAGTTCTACAATAAAAATTCCTAAAACTATTACTGGTGAAACAAAAGGTAAATTAATAGATTTATTAATTGAAAAGAAAACATTAGAAACTAAAATTAAAGCCGTAGGAGATACGGATATTAGCGCTAGTGATATATCTAGAAAAAATGCTATTGGTGAAGAAATACAAAAAATAGTAGATGATGCTAATGTGGAGTTAGCACTAGATAAAAATGTTGGTAATGTTAGACAAATTGTACATAAAAGCTCTAAAGGTAAAATTACAATAGATGAAGTAGCTGATGCTAAAGAAGCTAACGCGTTTGCAAAAAGTGAAAGATTACAAGGCTGGAAAACAAAGTATTCAAGTAATCAAGGTACAATATTACAAAACCCTAAGACAGGCGAACAAAAAATAATAATAAATAGAGATCAAGCTCTTAAAGATCAGGCGGTTAATGTAGCTGGTCATGAGTTTTTACATGGTTTATTATTTGAAACAGTAAAAAATAGTCCTGAGACTGCTATAAATATGGGTAATGCTTTAGATTCTGAACTAAAGAAATTAAAAGTAAGTGAAGATAGTAAATATTATAAGCGTTTAGAACGATATAAAAATGATCCAGAAGCTATGACAGCTGAAGAAAAACTAACTTTATTTTCTGATGCTTTAGCTTCAGGTGATTTAAAATTTAATGAAAATATCTTTACTCAAATAGGAGATAATATTAGAAGGGTTTTACAAGCTGTTGGATTAAAAGGAATAAAATTTAATAATGGTAGAGATGTTTATAATTTTATAAAAGACTACAACAGTTCTATAGAAAAAGGCGAACTTAACATAGCACAAGAAAAATTGTTAGCTGGTAAAGCTGAAGGTGATTTAATAGTAGATGAAGTAATAGATACTGATAAAAAAGCAAAAGCTTCAAAACCTGGAACTAAAACTACAATTCCTAAATCAGCACCAACAAAAGATATATATAAAGATTTTGCAGA
>CEQV01006291.1_pt1 | contig 12814 bp, 23 predicted proteins | sample 530971 | NCBI WGS metagenome assembly CEQV01 (sample SAMEA2621173, study PRJEB7988) | marine metagenome | biome: marine biome (ENVO:00000447); feature: deep chlorophyll maximum layer (ENVO:xxxxxxxx); material: "saline water (ENVO:00002010), including plankton (ENVO:xxxxxxxx)" | depth 100 m
TTAACTCAACCAAAAACAGTTTTGATACATCACCAAGATAGAGCACTTGATGCATTTGATAGATTGGGTTCAAAATATCCTGTAATCTTGAAAACAATAACTGGTTCACTAGGAGTTGGTGTAGTTAAAATTGAATCAGAAGAGTCACTATCTGCCACAACTCAATTGTTGTATAAGTTAGACCCAAATATGGGTGTACTACTACAGGACTTTATTGTAGCGGAATATGATGTGAGAGCTCATGTCATCGCTGGAAAATTTTATGGTGCTATAAAAAGACCTATCGTTAAGAAAGACTTTAGAAGTAATGTATCACTTGGTTCAGTACCAGAAATACTTACTTTGACAAAATTAGAACAAGATCATGTTGAAAAGGCAGCCAAAGCAGTTGATGGATTATGGGTTGGAGTGGATTTTATTCCTGCAAAAGATAGAGAGAAAGATAGTCCTATTTTTATAGAGATAAATTCTACGCCAGGTACTAAAGGATACAAGAAAGCAACTAAAAAGAATATCGCAAAAGATATTCTTACAATCTTTAAGGATAGAACAAATTGGCTCAAAACACAACCAATAACCTCAATTTACTCTGAAAAATGAAATCCTTTAAACAACATTTAGAAGAAGGGCCCAGAATACCAAGAAAGAAAGGTCAACCAGCTGGGAGTGACAAACACTCAGACCTTTATACGGATGAGAATCCAAAAGGTACGATACATGGACTCAAGTTTGCAACTACAGAAGATGCTGAAAAGTCTGTTAAAAAGATAGAAAACTCAGGGAAAACTCATGCACACAAAATACAAGCTGCAATAGCGATGGAACAACGAGCAAGAGTTATGGGTAAAACTGGCCCTGCCAACGTGTACAGGAAGTACATAGAAAAGATGAAAAAAATAACAAAGGAAAGAAACAAATGAAAACTTTTCAAGAACATCTAACTGAATCATCGGGTTTCAAAAAGGATGTATCCCCAGCTTATTATGAAAAATATCCTGAGTATACAGGGGGTGCATGGTTTGATGATGTATATAAATTTAATGATTATCTTATGAATCCATCAAGTTTTTATCATACACGAGCGGTACGTTCTCCACAACATCCTGTTACTGGACGCAAAGAACTACAATTAAGGATGAAAGATAAACGAATGGCTGATGCACAATTTAAGAGAGAATATGAGATAGCAATAAATAAACCAATGGATACTGAGTTGATTGCTATTGTCAAAGCTGCTAAAGCGAGGAGGAAGGCGTAATGATAACATTCCAAGACTTCATAAAATTATATGAAGGTGTTAATGACCCTGGCATATTCAAAGCATTCTTCACTGCTGGTGGCCCAGGCTCTGGTAAATCTTATGTCGCTTCTGCATCTGGTGTAGGGAAGAGTAATCCTTATGGATTGAAGATAGTTGATTCAGATCCATTGTTTACCAAAATGTTGAAAGATGCTGGTAAAGCAACTACAGCAAAGGATATCTACTCAGATGAAGGTCAAGCAATAAGAGATAGAGCCAAAAAGATTGTCTCTAGACAACAAGCAGGGTTCATTGAAGGCCGTCTTGGACTTCTCATTGATGGAACTGGTAAAGATTATAATAAGATAAAGAAATCATCTGATGCTCTTAGAAAGATTGGTTATGATACTTATATGGTATTTGTCAATACATCACTTGAAGTTGCTCAACAAAGAAATGAAATGAGGGCTAGACAATTAGAGAAAAGTGAAGTAACTAAAATGTGGAATGCAGTCCAAGAAAATGTAGGTAAATTTCAATCTTATTTTGGTAGAGGAAACTTTCTTGTAGTAGATAACAATTCTGCGGGTGAAGATATTTTTACTCAAGTATTCGTAGAAATTGGAAAATTAATCAAACAAAAACCATCCTCACGAGCAGCAAATGCTTGGATAAAAAATCAACATGCAATCAACAGAAGGGGTTGACAAATCCTAAAAGTATGTTATAATTATTATATTGACTGACAACTCTATCTCCTCTATATCATGAGTATTATTACTGATACAAAATATCTGAGTCTTCTTTCTCCGCGATTAGAAAGATTCAAGAAAGTTAGAGACTATCTCTGGAACTTTCGTTGTCCTCAATGCGGAGATTCCCACAAATCCAAATCAAAAGCAAGAGGTTATGTTTATCGTAAAAAGACAGACCTTTTCTTCAAATGTCATAATTGTGGTGTAGGCCAGTCTGTAGGCAATCTCATCAAAGACCTTGACCCATATCTCCATAAACAATATATCATGGAGAGATACCGAGCAGGTGAAACTGGTAAAAGAAAATCTAAAGCACCAGAGTTTAAATTTGAAAAACCAAAATTCAAACCAAAGAAACCTAGTATTGATTTACCATCCATAGAGTCTTTACCAAAAGAACACTATGCAAAAGTTTATTATGAGGGTAGAAAAATACCTCAACATTTTATGAATAAAATCTTCTATGCAGAAGATTTCAAGGACTGGGCCCTTTCAGTATGTCAAATAGACTACTCAAATTTGATGAGTAAAGAACCAAGACTAGTGATACCCTTTTTTGATAAAGATAACCAACTTATCGGAGCACAAGGGCGGGCCCTACAAAAGTCTAAAATTAGATATGTGACAGTCAAAGTTCATGAGAATTCACCAAAGGTATTTGGACTTGAAAGGTGGAATTCAGACCAACATACATATTTGGTAGAAGGGCCAATTGACTCTCTATTCTTACCAAATTGTCTTGCGATGGCTGGTGCGGATATGTCTGATTTAAGTATCCTTAATAAAGATAAGACCACACTTATATTTGATAATGAACCAAGAAATTTTCAAATCTGTAGAAGTATGGTGAAGTCTTTACAAGACGGATGGAAAGTAGTTGTCTGGCCAAAATCAATCACTTGTAAAGATATAAACGACATGGTTCTAACCAGTATAAAAGATGCTGGATTAGTTGAAATTATAAATAGAAATACTTACTCTGGTCAGCGGGGTGAGTGGGAAGTGCACAGTTGGAAAAAAGTTTAGGTATGGAAACAATTCATCAACTAGGATTTGTAAAACTTCTAGATGTGATGGGTGATGATGAAGAAGTAGAGAATTCTGCTCGTATTAGTTATGGAGAAGGAACACGAAAGGTAAGTCAAACGCGGAACCTTATCCGTTACCTAATGAGACATAGACACACCTCACCCTTTGAGATGTGCGAAGTCAAGTTCCATTTGAAGTTACCAATTTTTATTATGAGACAACTCGTAAGACACAGGATGGCAAACCTAAACGAGTATTCTGGCCGTTACTCAGTAATGAGTGATGAATTTTATCTGCCTGAGGGTGATTACCTCGCTAAACAATCTACTACAAATAACCAAGGTAGGGGGGAGCCCCTAACTAATAAAGGTTCATTACAATTTGAATTCAATAGAATTTACGATGGTGCGTCCATGGCATATCAAGTTCTATTGGAACATGAACTTTCTAGAGAATTAGCTAGAGCAGTTTTACCTGTGGCTAATTATACCGAGTGTATATGGAAAATTGATTTACATAATTTCTTTCATTTTATAAAACTAAGATCAGATAGTCATGCACAAAGAGAAATTAGAGATTATGCAGATGCAATGTATAAGTTGGTCAAACCAAATTTTCCAATATGTTGTGAAGCATTTGAAGATTACGATCAAGACGCAGTAACTTTCTCAAAACAAGAGATGGAGATAATTAAAGAACATTTAAATTATGTAGATAATAATCATATGTGGACTGAAAGGGAAGACCTTGGTGTAGTTGAGCACAGTCTTTCTAAAAGAGAACAAAAAGAATTTTTAGAAAAATTAAAAATAGGAGAAGAATAATGAAATTACCAACCACTTATCAAGAGTACATCCACCTATCCAGATATGCTAGATGGGATTATACACTAGGAAGAAGAGAAACGTGGGATGAAACAGTAGAACGATATTTTAATTTTTTTACAGAGTGGTTAGAAGATAAACATGGTTTTAAACTTGAAAATGGTCAAAGAACTGAGTTAGAAAATGCGGTCAAAGAACTGAATGTAATGCCTTCAATGAGGTGTTTGATGACTGCAGGGCCCGCTCTCAAGAAAGAAAATGTAGCAGGATACAATTGTTCCTACATTAAAGTAGATAGTCCAAGATCATTTGATGAAATTTTATATGTATTGATGAATGGAACAGGAGTAGGTTTTTCTGTAGAGGAAGAATATACAAGTCAATTACCAACAGTTCCAGAAGAATTATATGATACCGATTCTGTAGTTGTTGTCGCAGATTCAAAACTAGGATGGGCAAAAGCATTTAAAGAATTAGTATCATTATTATATGGTGGCCATATACCAAAGTGGGATGTGTCTAAAGTAAGACCAGCTGGTGCACCTCTTAAAACCTTTGGTGGTCGGGCATCTGGGCCTCAACCATTGACAGATCTTTTTACTTTTACAATAAATACTTTTAAGAGCTCTGTAGGAAGAAAATTAAAACCAATAGAATGTCATGATATCGTATGCAAAACAGCAGAAATCGTTGTTGTGGGGGGTGTGCGTCGTAGCGCTCTCATTAGCTTGTCTAATCTTAATGATCGCGAGATGCGTTTCGCCAAGCATGGTGAGTGGTATACTCACAACGTACAAAGAGCCCTCGCAAACAACTCAGTTAACTATAAAGAAAAACCAGACGTTGGTACTTTCATGCGAGAATGGTTATCTCTCTATGATTCCAAGTCAGGAGAAAGAGGAATTTATAATGGAATGTCGGCCAAAAAAACAGTTGAACAATTAAATGAGAGGTACAAAGATGAAGATGGAAACAATATACTTAGACGAGATCCCCGAAGCGACTTTGGCACAAATCCGTGCAGTGAAATCATTTTACGGAGTAGGGAGTTTTGCAACTTATCTGAAATCGTTGTCAGACGAGAAGACACTCGCGAATCTCTCAAAGAGAAAGTACGATCTGCGACAATCCTTGGAACATTTCAATCAACCCTTACTGAGTTTAAATACCTCTCAAGAGAATGGAAAAGAAACTGCGATGAAGAGAGATTATTGGGAGTATCCCTCACAGGAATCATGGATAATCCAATCACTAATGGAACAAGAAGCGGACTAAAAGAACTATTAGAGGAACTAAGAGATGTCGCCTATGAGACTAATAAAGAATGGTCTGAAAAACTTGAAATACCAGCTAGTGCGGCCATCACTTGTGTCAAACCTAGTGGTACTGTTTCTCAGCTTGTTGATTCTGCTTCTGGTATTCATGCCAGGCATAATCCTTTTTATATTAGAACAGTAAGAGCAGACAAAAAAGATCCTCTTTGTAAACTCATGCAAGAAATGGGATTTCCAAATGAGGCAGATGTAACAAAACCAGAACATACCACAGTATTTTCGTTTCCAATGAAAACTCCAAAAGGAGCAGTTTGTCGTATGGATATGACTGCATTGGAACAATTAAATTTGTGGAAAACATATGCCACTAGTTGGTGTGAACATAAACCATCTGTTACAATTTCCGTAAAGGAAGATGAATGGGTTGACGTAGCAGCTTGGGTGTATGAAAATTTTGATTCCATTAGTGGTATATCATTTCTTCCATTTAGTGAGCATGTTTATCGTCAGGCACCATATCAAGATTGTACAGAGGAAGAGTACAAAGAAGCCTTAAAAGCGATGCCAAAAAATGTGGATTGGGCAGAGCTATCAAAATACGAATCACAAGACTATACCATTGCAAGTCAAGAGTTGGCATGTACGGCAGGAGGGTGTGAAGTAATCTAAAAAAGGACTAGATGAAAAATTCATTAATAATTATTATATTTACAATATTATTTTTGGGGTGTACCATCAATGTTGCCCCAACACAAGAACAAGCGGAGGAAAAAGTTCCTGCTCAAATAGAAATGAAACAGGCTGAAAAAAAGACACACGAACCTTGGCCAAAAGGAGAAAAAGAGTATTGGTATGCCCGATATTTTTTTAACATGGCGGTAAATCCCCAAATTCAATTGAGGTTAAAACCAAAAGATGTATTTGAAATAGTTAAATGTGTTGTAGCGAAATATGAAAAAGATCATTCATGGGAGTGGTTTGTGGCAAATCTACATGATCAGAAAACCATTACACCAGAAGTTAGTCAATATGTTTTTGTAACTACACAAGTTTGTGCTAAAAAACAAGCTCTAAAAGGTGTAAAACCTACACCAACTTTAAGTTTAGATGATGCAATTTAAATTACATTAGAGGAAATGGATGTCAGTAAAAATTAAGATAAATGAAGATGACTATATACTTTATGAAATATTGTGTGATTACTGCGATGAAGAATACACAATTAGGTATATGATGGAAGATAGACTTAAAAGACCATCCATTGAAGCTTGTGCTTTCTGCGGTAATCCAATTGAAGAACCAGAAGAAAGTATTATAGACGATGATGAGGATAGCTGGGATTGATTATTCACTAACATCACCCGCGATATGCGTGTGGAAAGAAGAAAATGATAATAGACAGTTTGATTTTAATAGGTGTACTATACATTATTTGGAGAATACACAGCGACTCAGACGGGCCGCCCAACATGAGATTTTAAACATATATGCAGATCCATATCCAGAATGGGAAACAGAAGAACAAAGACATGATTTACTTTCGGATTGGGCTATGAATATAGTTCGTGGAAGTAAAGTATTCATAGAGGGATATGCATTCGCAACTTCTGGTAAATCTCATGTGCGTTCTGTTGCCGAAAACTCTGGTCTACTCAAACATAAAATGTACAGAGATAACCAAGAATTTATCTCTGTACCCCCTACAGTAATTAAGAAATTTGCGACAGACAAAGGTAATGCAAATAAAGAATTAATGTATAATGCATTTTCTGAAGAGTCTAACGTACCAAAAGACTTTCAAAAAACTCTTAGACCCAAATCAACTAAACTAACGAATCCTACAACTGATATTGTAGATTCTTATTGGATATGTAAATATGGTTGGAAGGATTCTATTGCGTAGGAGAATCCATGGCTAAAGACCTTTCCGAACTTATTGACCAACATCAAAAGAAATGGGGAGATGGAACACGAAGAATTACAAGTATTCCAACTATGGCGAACTTGAGATCAAGTTCAAGTGATAAAAGAAAAAAACAAAAAAGAGATTGGTATCATAAGAATAAAGAGAAGGTTTTAAAACAACAAAAAGAAAGTGAAAGTAAAAGGAGAAATCAGAAAGAGTGGTATACAAATAATAGAGAAAGATGTATTGTCAAATCTAAAAAATGGAATAAAGATAATCCTTCAGCAAGGAGGCTAATAGTGGAGAGACATAAAACCAAAAATAATACAGAAGAGGTATGGTCAAATGGATTTTGAAATTGATAATGAAACAAGAAAAATGAGAATTCTTAATTATCTGGATTATATGGATGATAAGTCTTTACAGGAAATATCTGTAGCTTTATATAATTTGTCTAAAAGGAGACAAGAAATTAGTAACAAAAGGGAATTGGAAAATGCCACAAGAAAATAAATATGAGAAGTTACCAAAAAGTATGTATCCAAAGGTTAGACAACAAGTGGTAGATAGAATAGAAATATTTGAAAAAGTTATTGAAGACCATAAAAAGGCACAGGAAGAATCTTTAAAAATGGTTTATGACCAACTCAAAGAGGCACAAAACGATTTAAAATATTTGGATGACGTTAACTAAAAATGGAACTAAAAAAAATAATATATGTTGATATTGATGGAACGATATGTGATACTCCACTTAACACAGATCAGATGTTTGATATTGATAAATCAACACAGTATGAACAAGCTATACCTCACTATTCTAGAATAGATATTATTAATAAACTATATGATGAAGGACATAACATTACATATTGGACTGCTAGAGGGAGTGTGTCTAAAATAGATTTTACAGAACTTACTCGTAATCAGTTAGAGAAATGGGGGTGTAAATATCACCATTTAGTAGTGGGAACAAAACCACATTTTGATATGTATATCTGTGACAAAAGTTATAACAGCGAGTCTTTCTTTCAGTACAAAGAGAGAAGACTTCCTTGAGAGGGGCAACAATGCATGGCAGGAATTATAATAAAAAAACGGACTATCGCATCAGTTCAAGTAATCTACTATCTTCCAGATTATGAAAATATATTGAATGAATTTATTTGGCAAACAGAAGACATATCACCAGAGTATCCAAGAATTGATAAGTTCATAAAGTATTGGGATAAAAATATAGAAGGTCGTATAAAAGATATTTTTGTCTACGATCATAATCAAGGTATATCCAACCTTAGGCATGTAAATAAAAGATTCATCATTAATTAGGAGAGAATATGTTTGTTATAAAACATTGTAAAAATTATTACTCTCAGGCGGTCAGTTTGTCTGCCCACATTAACAATAATGTCTTGGATACGTGCGAAATAGAAGAAGGTAAAAAAGGCCAGTTTGAGATATTTCGTAGTGGAGAATTATTTCTTTCTAAAGAAGATATGGATAGATTTCCTACACCCAAAGACATAGATGAAATGGTAGATCAACTAGACCCATACTCAGGGTAAAAATACTTTTACTTAGACATCATTGGAGGATCATTAAACATCATTGAAGATTTTAAAATCATAAACAAATAGTGTGCAATAGTTGTGTGAATTAATTATCAATGCTATACTGGTGTTCCTATATGGTTTTTACAATATATTTCATTGTAGACCCAAATTAAGAACAACCAGACACTATACACAACTAAAAACATAAAGATAATAAGGAAACAATGCACAAATTAATTTTAATTCTTATAATGATGATCTCAACAATCTTTGTTGGATGTGAAACCATAAGTCAAATTCAAACAGGATGTTTTGGATATGAAGTTGATTCTGGTCTTAAACGAGGCACAAGAGAGGCAAATAGAAATTTTACAAAACCTTACAGACAATGTGTAGAAGAAACTGCACCACATAAAAATACAGAAAAAAAACCTTATGGATAACCAAGAAAGGAGTAGATAAATGTTTGGCTCAATAACAATACCATACGAATCAGTAATGTTACTTAATGAATGTAAGTTCAAAGATGGATTTGCATTTGAAGATGTGGAGATGGCAATTGCTGAAGTATGTTCTAAAACTAAAGATACACAAGACAATTTTATTGCGGGACAAGTTTTTTCTTACGAAGGATTTGTATCACCAGAAGGAAGTTTGGGAAGTTATGGTGATGAGTCAAACCATTTTCTACTGGTTACTTACTGGAAAGATTTTGATTCACATGAAGAGAGTCATAGAGTAGAAGAAATTAAAAATGCATTTTCAGATTTGTTAGAGTTTTGTTCTGAGACAAAAGAACTAGGATACAACCTAGAATGGCAGGGTGAAAAAGAGGAAATAAAACAAGGAGAATAACATGGAAAACTTAGATGAATTGTGGACTAGAATAGGCTCAGTATCTAAAGAAGAAGTCATTGTTGCAGTTCTTAAAGATGAAATAGAGGTGTGTAAAACTAGGTTAAAACCAAAATACACAGCTCATCTTCGCACTGTTATTTCTGTTATTGAAGACCGAATAAAAGAAGTTAAATCCCCAAAAGTGAACGTATATTTTCAGCATGAACAGGAGTTAAAAGAACGAGTAACATGATTAGACTCGTTCTTTTGTCTCTATTACTGTTACTCAATTCATGTTCTGACCTTGAACCAGAGTTGACAAGAAAAACTGCATCAGTAAAAATTTCACATAATGTACTCAAGTCTAACAATAGATTAACAAGAGCAACAACTTTTCAACAAGAGTTTTTTCCAGTATATCATCTTATTGCAGTAGAACCAGATGTTGATATATTGTTACTGGATAATGATATGACTGCCGAAGTTCTTGTACCAATTGATACTCCTTTGTGGGTTAACTACATAAACTGGACTGAGGAACAACCAAACATTCATTATCAGTACGGAGTTTCAGAAGAATTTGTAGTTACAAAAGATACTCCAAAAAGAATCAAAATTTGGATTGATACTGAAATTAATCCTGACTATCCATTTGAAGAAGAAACAACAGATGAAGAGGACATAACAGAGGATGAAGAAGATGCGGTAGAAGATGAAGAAGAGGTTGTTGAGGAAGAAGAAACAGAACCAGCAGAAGAAGTAGATACGTCTTTGTTGGTGCATTATGAATTTGAGGGAGACTTAACAGACAGTAGTTCATACGAAAGAGACTTGACTGAAGAAGGTGAAATAACATACTCTGGTTCAGATTTTAACAACAACATCTCTGGTCAAGCTGCTTGGTTTGATGGAGAAAGTTGGGCACATACTGAAGAGATTGATAGCGATGTAATAGGATCAACAGACAATTGGACTATCTCATTCTGGATATTACCAGATTTAAGTAATACGGATTTTGACCAATGGCATTCGGTCATGTCTTCTGGTGATTCTACATCTAATGGTAGATTCCAGATAGATCATAATGGAAATGAACAGTTAAGAGCCTTTGGATATTTGGCTATAGATATGGAAGCTGAGTGGATACATTTCACTTATACGAAAAATACTGATGATACCGATAATCAAAAAATTAGAGCATACAAAAATGGTGAACTGAAAACTTATCTGTATCCTATGTCAACTCTTTGGGATAAACTTAAAATTGGAATGAATAGAAATGGTGGTGGTGGATGGTATGGATACATTGATGATTTCAGAATATATAATAAACCACTTACTGCAGATGAGATAGAAGAACTTTACGAAAGTTACGAATAAAAGTGCAGAATTGTCTTGACAAGTTTTACCTATTACTGTAGAATAGTAGTTAAAGAGTGAGAAAACTATAACTAAAAATGAGATTTTCAATGAAAAACTTAATATTTTATTTAGAAATTTTAATATTATTACTACTAATTTTGTTTGCTTTTTCACATTGTAATATGGTTAATGCATCAGAAACTGCAAGATACACTACTGAAGAAGTGTGTGAAATTCCTACTGGATGTCCATTTGTTGATGGTAAATGTGTTGGATGTGTAACTAAAGAAACACATGGCCCTGCACCAATCATCAATCATAACACTACGAATAACTATAACAAGACGGAAGTTCATAATCACAACTACACTAAAGAAACAATTATAAAAGAGATAGTAAGAGAAGTACCAGTTACTACAAAAGTTGTACATGAACACGTTACAGTAACAGAGCCCGTAGAAAGACTTAGACCATATATTACTGTAAGTGATAATGAAAAAATTAGAATACTTGGTTCAAGACATTTGGGTAATAATGTGTGGACTTTCAATATGAGAGTTAGAGGTAAACATTCAACTTGTTCTTCACCACATATTTCACCAGCTTTTACAGGTGGTTCAACTTCTTGTTCTAGTGAGTTTTTTCACTATTCAATAGATTGGGAATAGTACGAAAGGCACTTGACACAACAACTATTCAATGGTATAATACAATTAACAAACATTAATAAGGTATAAAAATGATAGTAAAAAGAAACACTACACCACCCTCTGATACATTACTAGTAGGTTTAATAATTGGTGTTATTTTGGCCCTATGTATCTGGCTCTGTGTACTTGTATATCAGACTAAACAAAGTACTAGTGCATTGATACAAGACCTCATACGAATTAATGCCACTTTAGACAATATGACTAAAACGTATAATGAACTAGAAGAGTCTAATCAATCTATGATAAAAAAGTTAGACCTTATGATAGAGAAAAAGTGAAAAATACAGCAAGAGAAAACTATTCTTGGGGATTAATACAAGACTTAATAGAACGTGAAATACAAAAATCTTTCAAAATCAGAGAACCACATGATGATAAATCTGAGTCAAAAACAACAAGAACAACAGAAAACTTACAATCACAAAACTGGACTAGGACTTAATGAAGAGGCTCTTAAACTAAATCAAGAGACACTTACAGAAGTCAAACATATCCTACATGATATAAACGATAGTCCAATGAATCTAAAAAAGTACATACACGCACAATGGGGCTCTGTAATAGGTAACGAAAACCAAATAAGACTTGCAGTACTTGAAGATGAAATAGAGACACTAAGATCTAGAATGAAAGAAACTGACATAGGATATATTCACACCACCATTGCAACATTAGAACAAAGAATAAAAGAACTCTCTGATGGATAGACTCGCAGAACTAGTTTACAAACAAGGTATAAAAGAACAGATAAAAAAAGAACTAGAATCTAGATACTCAAAAAGAATAGATTATCTGGTAGGTGCGAATAATGAACTTGCACGTGAACTAAATCAATGTGAAACAGACCTAATCAAATATAGAGCTATCGCAGATAAAAGATTATTATGAACGAAATAAAAGTAGATCAGTTTGTAGGTATCTTTCCAAATGCCATAAGTGTTAAAACGTGTATTGAACTTGTAAAATGGTTTGACATAGTATCAAGTAAAGGACTCACTATGTCTTCTTCTGTAGATAATAAAAACTACACATCAATCCAAAGAAAAGATGAACTAGTACATTTACCTGCACATTTTTACGGACTAGAATCTAACTGTATACCAACTAATCTGGCAGACAAAGTTTGGCAAAAATTACAAGACTGTTATCTTATGTACGCCAAAAAATACACCATACCATCTATAATGAGTAAGTCATTCAAGATTCACAGAGTGTTACCATCTGGTGGATATCACGAATGGCATATAGAACATGGATACAATCACCCCTATAGAGCACTTGCATGGATGGTAATTTTAGAATCACCACAATCTGGCGGAGA
>CEQV01042541.1_pt1 | contig 12750 bp, 3 predicted proteins | sample 530971 | NCBI WGS metagenome assembly CEQV01 (sample SAMEA2621173, study PRJEB7988) | marine metagenome | biome: marine biome (ENVO:00000447); feature: deep chlorophyll maximum layer (ENVO:xxxxxxxx); material: "saline water (ENVO:00002010), including plankton (ENVO:xxxxxxxx)" | depth 100 m
TATGGTGGTATCTTTACCTAATCATGGAAAAACCACTAGTGATACCGTAACATTTGCTAATGATAAGATTACTCTTACATGTTCTAAAGATGATTATGCTACTGAACACACATATCCAAGAGCAAGTGATCGTATCTCAGGAGTGGCAACTGCTATAACTGCTTATGATACAAATACATTTACAGTATACGTTGGTGAGAATGCTGGTTCAGGTGGTTCAGTTACGGCCACAATAGGCATTGGTGGAACTCTAACCTTTAATATTGGTGCTGGTGGAACTAATTACCAGAATCCACAAATTGTTGTTCCTGCACCATCATACGCAGGTCTTGGGGTTACTGGAGTTTCTAGATTATCAACTGGACCAACTACCGATACTGGAATTGGATTACTTCTTAATTTGGAAGTAGGAGCAGCTTCTACTGTTGGTATAGGTTCTACACAATTTGCTATTAATAAGTGGGAAATTGCAAGGAATGGTTATGCATTCCAACGTGGTGATATTTTTGCACCTGTTGGATTAGTTACTGATGCTAATCTAGCAAGTCCAGTAGAAGAATGTCAATTTGAAGTATTGGATGTATATTCAGATCCATTTGCAGCATGGCAATTCGGTCAATTTGATTATATTGACAGTATTAAGGGTTTACAAAACGGAACTAGAAGAAGATTTGATTTAAAATATGATGGTGATCTTTTAAGTTTCGAAATACCAGATAATCCAGATTTTCCATCAATGAATCTTGCAAATGCTTTGTTGATACTGGTAAATGGAATATTACAAGAACCAAAAGTTGCATATGATTTTGAGGGAGGTACATCTTTCGTATTTACAGAAGCACCTAAACCAGAAGATGATGTTGCAATATTCTTCTATCGTGGAAGTCCTGCAACTGATTCATCATTGGTAACCAATGTGACTCCTTCTATTAAGAAAGGAGATACTCTTCAATTAATGAAGATTATGGAGCAAAATCCAGAAGGTGAAGCTATAAATCAAGATCCTAGACAAATTACAGATCTATCAGCATCTGATAAGGTAGAAACTAATCTTTATACTGGTGTAGGAATTGGATTATCTCCAAAATCATTGAGTTGGACAAAACAGAAAGTTGATAAAGTAATTGATGGGGAATTTATTTCCAAGTCTAGAGGTTCTTTAGAATCATTAGTATTCCCAAGTGCAAAAGTTATAAAGAATGTTGGATTAACTGATAACACAATCTACCTAGATTCTACGGAATTATTTGACTATGATGTTGTACCTGCAACAAATCCTGTTGGCGGAATAATTATTGAAAATGTAACTCCCGTGTCTGCTGCATTAACTGCTACAGTAAGTGCTGCTGGAACTATCTCAGGACTTACTATTGTTAGTGGTGGGTCTGGATATATCGGTGCAACAACTTCAGTTTCTATATCCACACCACCAGTTGGTGTAGGTACCTTTATTAAACCAGATGGTAACGTTGGTTTAGGTTCTACAGCAACGGCAACTGTCACTGTATCTAATGGAGTCCTTACAGGAACTCCAACAATTACAATGGCAGGATTGGGTTATACACTTACAAATCCACCTCAAGTGATAGCATCACGTCCAAATTATAATACTGAACAATTTAGTAATGCTACTGTGGTTAAAGGATTCTCTGGAATTGTGACTGGTATTGGTACTGCAGTAGGTGTTGGTACTATATTAGCAGTTGAGTTTTATCTACAACGTGAAAGTTCCAATCAATGGAATGAATTGGTTGTAGGAAATCCTGTCCTAATAACTGATACTCAAGTTGGTTCTGGAGTAAGTTCTGTTTATGAATCTGGTAGTGGTATAGTTGGAATTGGAACAACATTTATAGATAATGTTTATCATGTTGCTCAAATATCCTATCCTTCCGCCTCTGGTGCTACTGGAGTTATTACATGTAATGTCGAACACTTTGGTAATCATACAGGAATTGGTTCTACTGGAAATACCTCAATAGGTAGATTCTCTTGGGGTTCTTTATCTGGAACTTTAACCCGATCTAATCCTGTAGGATTTGCTGTTAGTGGATTTACCATTAATTCTGGATTATCTACTTTCCCAACATTACAGAGAAGGTCTGAAGGTTTAAGAGATACTGGAGGACTTGAGCCACAATAAATTATATTAACTATTATAAATATCTAAAAAACAATTAATATGTCTGCTTTCGTAACAGATCAATTCAGAATATTTAATGCAGGTAATTTCGTAGATTCTGTACTAGACACTAATAATTCTTATTATGTCTTTCTAGGTCTTAGTAATCCTACATCACCCAGTCCTGGATTTGGTAGAACTAGTACATGGAATGATGCTGCTGGGCCACCCAACCCTATCGACAATTTCTCATATGAGTCTCAATATGGTTCTACTTCACTTTTTGGAAAAAGAGTTGTTGGAGATAACATAAGAAGGGTCATAAGAAAAGTTGAATGGACTAAAAATACATATTATGATATGTACAAACATGATTATGATATCAATAATAAGGCACCTAATTCTGGAACAGGTAGATTATACGATGCAAATTACTTTGTAGTTAATAGTGATTATAATGTTTATATTTGCATAGAAAATGGTAGTTCTGGTGTTAGTGGTACTACAACATCTAAAGGTAATCAATCAGAAGATGAACCTACATTTACTGACTTAGAACCTTCAGCTGCTGGAACTAGCAATGATGGTTATATTTGGAAATTTTTATTTACAATATCTCCAAGTGATATTGTTAAATTTGATTCTACAGAATATATTGTTGTACCTAATAATTGGGCAACATCAACAAATTCTCAGATTCAAAGTGTAAGGGAAGCAGGTGATTCTACACTTAATCTTAACCAGATAAAAACTGTTTATATCGAAGATGGTGGAAAGGGTTATGCAGCAAATACAACTACAACTGTAGATATAATAGGTGATGGTACTGGTGCGAAAGCTTCTGTAACCAGTGATGGAAATGGTACTATTACTGATATAGTTGTTACAGCAGGTGGAAGTGGATATTCTTATGGTATGGTTAATTTGGGTGCATTTGGACAACCTACTGGAGGATTTCCTGCAGGAAGTGTTACAGCAATCCCTGCTAAATTAATACCTATTATACCTCCTTCTAGAGGTCATGGATATGACATTTATAAGGAATTAGGTGCTGATAGAGTTTTAGTTTATGCAAGATTTGATGATTCTACAAAAGATTTTCCAACTGATACAAAATTTGCTCAGGTTGGTATTGTAAGGAATCCATCAACATATACATCTGAAAATACTATTTTTACAGGAAGTCAATACTCATCTTTAGGTGCTATCAAGATTTTAGATTATTCTACTTGGGATAGTACAAATCTTTCTATAGGAAGTACAATTACACAAGTTCTTCCTGATAATGCTGGTACTGCTAAAGGGTATGTTGCATCATATGATAAGCAATCTGGAGTATTAAAATACTATCAAGATAGATCTTTATATTATGAACAAACTAACAATAGAAATAATCAAACCGATTATATAGGTGTTGGTAGTGATGCTAATTCTAAACAATTAGCATTTGGAACATCTGGTAGTATTAAATTCTTATCCACACCAAAACCTTCTGATGCATCTGTATCAGTTGCATTTACTGGTAGTACAATGGTTGATGGAACTAAAGAAGTGGATTTGGGAGTATACTTTACTAGCGGGCTTGCTAATCCTGAGATAAATAAAACAACTGGCGATGTCATATACATTGACAATCGAAAGGAAGTCACTAGGGATAGTAGACAAAAAGAAGACATCAAAATCGTACTGGAATTCTAAAGTAACATGGCAACAAATAAAGATTTAAATATTAGCCCTTATTATGATGATTTTGACGCAAGTAAGAATTTTTATAAAGTCTTATTTAAACCAGGATTTCCAGTACAAGCTAGAGAGTTAACTACTCTACAGTCAATATTGCAGAATCAAATAAAAGATTTTGGTTCTCATATGTTTAAGGAAGGATCCATGGTTATTCCTGGAGATCCTACTTTTGATAATGCAGCTTATTCAGTTAAAGTAAATTCTACTCAGTTTGGTATTGATATATCTCTTTATACTAGTGAATTAATAGGTAAAACTGTAGAAGGACAGATTTCTGGTGTATCTGCTACTGTTGATTTGGTAGCATTACCTGATGGTGGTGAAGTAGAAGATTTAACACTCTTTGTGAAGTATGAAAGTGTAGGTAGAAGAATTCCTTCAGCAACAACTTTTATTGATGGAGAATCTTTAATTGTCAGGGATAATGTAACATATGGAAATACCACAATTAATTCTGGTACTGCTGTTGCAACTTTGATATCAAATAATGCTTCATTTATTGGATGTACTGCTTCTGTTTTATCGGGTGTATATTTTATTAGAGGAACTTTTGTAAATGTAACTAAACAAACGATAATTTTAGATCATTATACAAATGATCCTTCTTATAGAGTAGGATTCCAAATTGATGAAACAATTATAAACGCAAAAGATGATCCTTCATTATATGACAATGCTAAAGGATTTACTAATTATGCTGCACCAGGTGCTGATAGATTTAAGATTGGTTTAACTTTAACTAAAAAATTACTTACTGATAAAAATGATACTGATTTTGTTGAGATATTAAGAACAAGTGAAGGTACTGTAGAAAAGATTGTAACAAAATCTGACTATAATTTAATTAGAGATTGGATTGCTGAGAGAACATATGATGAATCTGGAAATTATGCACTACAATCATTTGATGTTAGTGTTTCTAATTCATTAAATGATAGATTAGGTAATGGTGGACAATATTATGCTGGAACACGAACATCAGAAGGAAATATACCATCTGATGACTTAATGTGTTATAAAGTTTCTGGTGGAGAAGCTTATGTAAAAGGTTACGATGTAACAACAGATGTTACTAATATTATAGATGTAGAAAAACCAAGAGATACGGAAACAATTGATAGTTCACTTGTTCCCTTTACTATGGGAAATAGTTTAATTGTTAATAATCTTCAGGGTCAAGGACAATATAGGGGAGTTGTAGATTTATATGGAGAATTAGGTCAAGCGACAAGTGCGGTTGGTATTATAGGGCAAGCACGAATATACTCTATTAATTCTAGAACTTATAAAACACCACCCCATCTACAGACAGCATCTACATGGGATCTTCGTTTGTATGATGTACAGACATATACTAGAATTGCATTAAATGAGGCATTGACATCTAGTGGAATTACTACGGGATATCATGTAAGAGGTCTTAGAAGTGGAGCTGAAGGATATTCTGCTTCTCACGGAACCATTAATTCCACTGTAGGAATTGGTAATACTAACTGGATCAATGTATCTCAAACTCAGGGTCAATTTATAAAAAATGAACAAATTGCTATAAATGGGGTTACTGTCTCCAGATCTATTCGTGATGTTGTACCATATTATCCTCGTGATGTTAAATCTGTAAAACAAGAGGCAGTATCACCATATACACAGTTATTTACAGCTGATGCAGTTTTACAAGCTACTCTTGATCTTGGACCAATTAGAATAGCATCTAGTACAGCTCAATCTAGATTAGATGATGCATTTATTGGAGTTAAGGTTGGTGATATAGTTCGTATGTCTGCAGGAGGTGGAGCTGGAACAATCTATAATAAGATAGGATCTATTTCCAATGCAAATAAGGAATTAAATCTTGTTGCTACACCTGGTGCATCTGGTGTTTATCTTGGTGGTATTACTAATGCCGATTATGATAGTGCATCTATTGCATATTCAACTTTAAATACAAATGCTGGTGGATTATTTGAAGTTCTTCCAGATAGAAATATATCTTCAGTGGATTTTGCTAATTCAACATTAACAGTTTCTGCACAAATAACTGGACAATCAATATCTGGTACAGGAATTACTGCTTCTATTGCTAATGTGAAAGATGGTGCTGGTGTAGCAATATCAACTGCATTCTTTGAAGGATTTAGTGGTAGTAAGTATTCTGTTCATTATGGTAGTGGAAATGATTTTCCATCACTATACGCTAATCAATTTACTTTAGCAGGTGGGGGATCAGAAGTATCATTTACAGGATTGGACAATGCTTCAATAGGAGGTACAGCTGATAGCAATACTGTAGTTAATGTAACTGCACAGAAACAAGGAATTCAAAGTAAAATTAAAAATTATGAAAGGAGTCAAATACTTTCTGTAGATAAATCAAGCAATGTTGGGTCAGGAAGTTCTGTTGCTAATTTAAATGATGGATTGACATATAATGCAGCTGCATATGGTTTAAGAGTTCAAGATAATGAAATTTCTTTAAATGTTCCAGATGTATCAAGAGTTTTAGCAGTGTATGAATCTACTGATGGAACACAACCAACTTTTGACAATTTTGAATTTACTTCATCTGCAACTGTTGGATCTAATGTAATTTTAGGTGAAAATTTTGAAGGACAATCTTCTGGTGCTGTTGCAAGAGTGGTTACTAATAATACTAGTAGTCCATCATCTGGAGGAGCTAATAAATTAGGAATTATCTATCTTAATGATAGAAGATTTAGTCCTAATGAGATAGTTAGGTTTACTGAATCTAATATTACTACTACAGTTGAAGGGATTAATACACTGTCTACTGATGGAAATTATAATGATATTACAAATTCATATTCACTTGATAAAGGTCAAAGAGAGCAATATTATGATTACTCAAGAATAGTTAGAAGAAAAAATTCTTATGTACCATCAAAACGATTATTAATCGTATATGATTACTATAATGTTCCTATTGATGATACTGGAGATGTATTCTCTGTATTAAGTTATGGTCAGGATAGGTATACTGATGATATTCCATTAATTGGACAAAAACGAGTAAGAGCAACAGATACTTTAGATTTTAGACCAAGAGTGGGAGCATATGTTGGAGTTTCTTCTTCACCATTTGCATTTACTACAAGATCTTCATTTGTGGAAAATTCTCCTAAATTCTTATTAGCATTTAATGAATCTACTATATTAGGATATGATTTTTATCTTCCAAGAATTGATAAGATATATCTAGATGTTAATGGTAAATTTAATGTAGTAAAGGGAGAACCTAGTAGAAATCCATCAGCTCCTGTATCAACTAACGATTCTATGGAGATAGCTACACTTACATTACCACCATATCTTTATAATCCAACTAATGTCAGCATGAATCTGGTTGATAATAGAAGATATACCATGCGTGATATTGGAAATCTTGAAGATAGAATAGAAAATTTAGAGACAGTTACTACCTTATCTTTACTTGAGGTAAGTACGGAAGCACTACAAGTTCAAGATTTCCAAGGAAGAAATAGATTTAAGAGTGGATTCTTTGTAGATAGTTTTAGTACAAATTCTTTTGTTAACTTAAATCTCTCTGAAATAACTGTTGATACTGATAATGAGGTAATAAGACCACTAGTGGCTAGAAATACGATTAGTAGTTATCTGATGCCAGAATCAAATATAATTGACTCTGAAATAGATTTTGGAACAAATTATCCATTATATGATACTAATGTTCAAAAAACTGGAGATGCTGTTACTTTAAAATATGATGAAGTTTTATGGGTTGATCAACCAAATGCAACAGGAGTTGAAAATGTTAATCCATTCCATGTAATTTCATTTACATCGGGAAATATCACTTTAAGTCCAGAGAGAGATACTTGGGCTAGGACTATAAGACTTGATGGAGGATCTGCAGATCAGGCTCTTCTTGCAAGGGTTAGTCAAATTACCACAAATACTAGTCAAGAAGATATTCGAGATTTGATTGGTGATCTTGAAAATAGTACTAGTAATGGGATTAGAACAACCAGTAGTGTTGTTGAGTTTGATACTACAAGAGGAAACGGGAATCAAAGAACAACAGAGGTAATCAGGACTCAATCAGTAACTGTTAGGGAAGGTATCTTTTCATCTGGTGATGATCCATTTATGAGATCAAGGAATGTTTCATTTAGTGCTGTTGGATTATGTCCATTCCAACCACATTATCAATTCCTTGATGGTAATGCAGATGTATTGTTTATTCCTAAGTTATTGGAAATTGCAAGTGATACTAGTCTATTAAATTCTGGTTCTTCTACTGCCTTTCAAACTGGAGAAGAGGTAAGGGGTTATAATAGTGCGGGTGAACAAATTATCTCCTTTAGAGCTGCAAAATCTAACCATAAAGAAGGTGCTTATAATAATCCATCATTAGTATATGGTGGAAATCCATACAGTCCTTATGAGACAATACAAGCAGAATATACTAGTTCGTCTAGAATATTAAATGTTGATACTTTAGCATTATCTCAAGAAGCACAAGGTCTTTATAGTGGATATGTAGAATTGGGAACTAAATTAGTTGGTTCAAATAGTGGTGCAGTTGCATACGTTAAAAATTTACAGTTAATTGTAGATGAATCTGGATATTTACAAGGTTCATTCTTCTTAAAAGATCCTAATGGTACACCACCACCTAGTGTTATAATTTCTACAGGAAGAAAAACTTACAAGTTAAGTAGTAGTATTACTGATTCTGAAAATTTACCAGGAAGTACATTAATTTCATCTGCTTCTACCGAATATGAAGCAGTGGGTACAGTTACTCGTACTGGTTCAATTGTTAGTATAATTGATAGTATTGAAAATCGTACTACATTTGTTAACACTTGTGATCCTCTTGCACAATCATTTATTGTTGGTGGTAATATTAGTGCACCAGATTCTAGTAGACCTTCTAGTAGTCAAGATGGAATATTCTTAACTTCAGTTGATGTTTTCTTTTCAAACAAACCAGGATATGTTCCTACAGGTAGTAAAGATGCAGCAACACCTTCAATTGGAGAAAGTAATGTTCAGAAGACTGTAACAGTTGAAATAAGAACAGTAGAATTAGGAACTCCTACTTTAGTAAGAATTGGTAGACCAGTAACAATGACACCAGATCAAGTGGAGATTTCATCACTGGCTACTGTAGCAACAAATGTTAAATTCCCAGAACCCATCTACTTATCTCCAGGTCAAGAGTATGCAGTGGTTATTCTTTCACCAAGTAGTAATGAATATGAAGTATTTGTTGCAACTATGGGTGAGGAAACTTTAGCCTCACAATCTATTCCTAATACGGCACCTGTTATACACAGTCAACAGTGGGCTATGGGTAGTTTATTTAAGTCACAAAATGGTAGTATTTGGAGTCCTAGTCAATTGCAAGATATGAAATTAAACTTGTATAAGGCTAAATTTACTTCTGATGAAGGAAGTGTATTCTATGCAAACCCAACTATAAACTCAAGTAATGGTTTTGGTAATCTTAATCCTAATCCAGTAAATACATTATCTAAGACTGGACAAATTGGTGTTACTACATTCACTACTGGAATAAGTACGTTTAGTGCAGGAACACCTATTGTTGGATCAACCAATAATGGAGTTATAGCATCACTTGTAACAACAGGAAGTGCTGCTGATTCAGTCGGAATTATGACTGGTGGTAATAATTATATTGCTGCAGCAGATGTGAATACTTATGCAATTACAGGTAAGGGTGTAGGGTATAGAGTTCAAATTTCATCTATTGGTGCTGATGGTAATATTACTGGTATAGTAACAACAGCTACGGGAACTGGTTATCAAGTTGGTGATATTGTTGGTATTGTAACTGCTGCTTCTGCTGGTGGTCCTGGTCAAGGAACCAATGCCGTCTTATCAGTTCAAGAAAGTAATGGAATTGATACTCTATACTTAGAGAATATTAACGGAACAAATGCAAGTGGGTCTTTCGCTGCAGGAGGAGACTTTAGATATAAGAATGGTGATGGTACAATATTAAATATGACTACTGGTTCTGGTCCTTCTATACGTACAGCATTAGTATCAGATGGTATTCCAAATGATGGAGCACATATCAATATCTCTCAATTTGATCATGGAATGTATTCATCAAATAATAAATTAACTGTAAGTAATGTTGAAGGTAATTCACATACAACTAAGTTAAGTGCTGTAGTAACAACACCAGAGCAATCAACAATAAGTGTTGCATCTACAGTTGGATTCTCTACCTTTGAAGGAATTCCAGTAGCAGCATCAAATCCTGGATATGTAAAAATTGAAAATGAAATTATTGCTTATAGTTCTGTCGGTGATGGAATACTTAACATTGCTACAAATGGAAGAGGTATTGATTCTACAATAGTTATAGAACATGTAGACTTTGGTTCTCCTACTGGGCCTCAGATGCCATCTGTTCAAAAATATGAGTTAAATGGTGTATCTTTAAGAAGAATAAACAAAGAACATATTATTTCAAATCATGATATTGGTTTTGATGATTATTATCTTCAAATAGATAGAACTGCTACTGGACCTGGTAAGGATAGATCAGCTGATGCTTCTAATGAACCACAATTATCATTTAATAATACTGGGTTCTTTGGTGGTAATTCTGTCAATATAACTAGAAATATCCAATATGATTCATTAATACCAGTTTATGGTGTACGTACTCCAGCATCAGTTACTTCAGCAACTGCTTCAATTAGGACTGTTAGTGGGACTAGTATTGGAGGTAATGAAATTTCCTTTGTTGATCAAGGATATTCAAGTGTCCAATTAAACACTATTAATCAATTAACTACACCTAGACTTGTATGTTCTAAGGTTAATGAAAATGAATATCTAGGAAACATTGAAAGAAACAAATCATTTATTACTAAAATTGATTTCAGTACAACTAATCCTGATGTTTCTCCTATTCTTAATGCAAATTTAGCACTTACTGAATTTAGAAGTAATAGATTAAATAATCCTGTTTCTGATTATGCAACTAATCCTGATGTAAGGACTAACTTGTTTGATCCTCATACTGCCATCTATGTTTCAGAATTAGTACAATTAAATAAAGAAGCTGATGGATTAAAAGTTATTCTTTCTGCTGATAGACCTAGTTCTTCAGACTTTAGAGTTCTTTATTCTTTAGTAAAATCTAATGAAGAATCCCTTGAAGAAAAATATATATTATTCCCTGGATATGATAATCTTAGAGATCAAACTGATGCTGATGGTTTCAGTGATGTTGTAATAGATCCTGCTAATAATAGTGGTTTACCTGATGGTCAAGTTCCTGCAAGTTTAAGTAATCAATTCTTAGAATACGAATTTACCGCAGATGATATAGGTAATTTTACAGCATATAAAATTAAGATTGTAATGTCTGGAACCAATCAAGCACAACCGCCAAGAATTACAGATCTACGTACAATTGCATTGAAATGAAGAGGGTTAAAGGACACTCTCATCTTTATCGTGATGAACAAAGTGGGGCTATTATTAACACAAATGATAAAGAGTATAATCAGAGATTGAGAACTTTATCTCACTCCGATTCTCAAAAGGATGAATTGAAAAAAATGAGAGAGGATATTGATGAATTGAAATATCTTCTTAAGAAATTAGTTAATGTAAAACAAACCTAAATAGGAATATAGAGATTCTGTGAGAATACATGGCTGCAGTCTATACTAGTAATTTAGTAATAAATACGGGAACTACTTTCTCTCAAAACTTTACATTAGAATCTGGATCAGATGATTCTGCATTTGATTTGTCTGGTTATGCAGTAACTGCTCAAATGAGAAAGTGGCGTGGAGCAACTGCTAAAACAGATTTTACAACTGCTATTCCTACTCCTGCAACAGCAGGAAAAATCCTTATTAGTCTTACTGCAACTGAAACTGCAGCATTGAGTGCAGGAAGACATGTTTATGATATTGTAATTAGTATTAATAATACAAAAGAAGTTGTAGTTGAAGGTTCTGTACTTGTAAGGGAAGGGGTGACCAGATAATGCCAGATATTAAAGTCAGGGTTGGCCAACAAAATGCTATAAAGGTTGTTGCCAGTTCTTTTGGAGGTTCCCTTACTGCTGAAAATGCGGCAAATGCAACCAATGTTCTGGGTGGTATTGCATCGGTAACACAAATAATTAATTCTGGAGTTACTACTCTAACTGGACCAGTTAGATTAGGAAGTACTTTAGATGTTTCTGGTATTTCTACTTTTTCATCATTAGGTGTTAGTGGTCTTGCAACAACAAAAGATTTACTTGTTACTGGTATAGCTACCATTGCTGGAGCTACTATTAGTGGTGGTGCATTTGAACAATTAAAAGTAACTGGTGTTTCTACCCTTGGTATTACGTCAGCAACTTGGTTAGAAGCAGAACAATTAAGTTTATCTGGTATTACTACATTCAATGAGGATGTAAAATTTGTTGGTAATAATACCAATATGAGATGGAATCACGATACAAGTGATTTAACTTTATGGAATGCTACTCGATTAGTATTTGGAGATAATGAGGATTTTCAGATATGGCATGGAGGTACTCACACCTTCCTGAAAAATAGTGAGACAGGTGGTGATCTTAGAATTCGTGGAGATAAAATTCTACTTAAAAGATCAGATGATTCTGGAAGGTATCTTGAAGCTAATAAGAATCAAGATGTAAAACTGTTTTATAATGAGATTGAGAAATTTGCCACCACTGGAATTGGTGTCACTGTACTTGGAAATACTGAAACTCAAACATTAAATGTAACTGGTGTCTCTACCTTTGCTGGAATTGTAACAACAAGCAGTGATTTATATGTTGGTGGAGATTTATATATTAGTGATGATTTAGTTCTGGATAATATTACTGGTAA
>CEQV01003320.1_pt1 | contig 12714 bp, 5 predicted proteins | sample 530971 | NCBI WGS metagenome assembly CEQV01 (sample SAMEA2621173, study PRJEB7988) | marine metagenome | biome: marine biome (ENVO:00000447); feature: deep chlorophyll maximum layer (ENVO:xxxxxxxx); material: "saline water (ENVO:00002010), including plankton (ENVO:xxxxxxxx)" | depth 100 m
ACATGTTAAACTTGAGCATTTAACGGATAAACAGTTAAGCGAGATTCAACGTAGATTAGAAAATGTTGATATAACTGAAACTCAAAAATTAACTGTTGAAGAATTTCACGATTGGAAAAATGATGTAATTAAAGAAGCAGTTAAAGGTAATGCAATTATGCATCTTGAGACTGTTATGCGAATAGCTGACAATATAGGATTAAGATACGACAAGCCCGATGTTATTGATATAGATAAACCAATTAGAATGTCTAAGCTTATAGGGACTCAAGAACAGTTTGCTAATGTAGAATACCATGAATTAAATACTTTTCATTCCCTTAGAAACGCTTTAAGAGATATAGGATTAATAGAAGATATTCCACAAAGAGTAGGTGAAAAAGAATTATCCATAAGAGAAATTAAAAATGATGCTTCTACAAAACATCTTATTTCAGAAAATCTTAAATTACTAGAACAAACTCTTAGAAAAGAAAATTATGGAGATAATTATCAAGAAAAAATAAATTTAACAGATATTAATGACAATGCATTTCTTGTATCTATCGCTGAGTATAAGATAGGTAAAAAGCATGATAGGTTATTTAATATTGTTGAAAATAGATATACGAAATTTGAAGGAACTGATTCAAACCTACATGAGATATTAGAATCAAATTTTGGAGGTCAAGTCCCAAAAGATATATTCAGAAGAGGTGAATTGCTTGAGTTAGGTAAGGGAGAAATGACCGACAAAGAATGGGATAAGATAGATGTTGGTGAAAAGGGTGAAGTACAAAGACAAATAACATTCTTAGCTAAGATTTGGGGATTAGGTAGAGGTAATGGCCCTATAGAAGCAGAGAAGAAAGGAAGGCCTCTTGATTATGAAATTGCTAAGCAAATAGTAGATACTTTCAAAGGCGAAGGATATACTTTCTCAAGAGAAACTGTTGAAAATCAATCTAAAAGACATTATCAAAGATTATTCAATTCCCCTCATATCAATGCAAGTCACTTAACTCTTTTATCAGCTTCTGAAGCTTGGGGATTTGCTGAAGTCGTTACTGAGGATGGAAAGCCTAAGCTGAAGGTATTAGATAGAGAAACAGTTAGAGCTGCTTTAGAAGACCAATTTGATGGTAATAATGCACAAATTGACCCATTTATGAAAAAGTACGATTCGATTCTTAAAGATATGGGTTTACTTGCCAATCAATATGTGGAATTTATTCCAGAAGCAAGTTATAGAAAACTTTCAGATGTGGATGTAGCTATTGATTCTGTATATCAAATGACAAAAACTTTTAATCGTAATGTGATTAAAGAATATGACGAAATTAAAACTAAGGCGGAATCTGACAAAGAAACATTAACAGAAGTGGATGCTATTTTTGATGAAATCCTTGAGCCTGCTGCAGAGGGAGTTGAATTTAAAGATAGGACAAGGAAACCTGTTGAGTCAGCAGAACATCTTGAATTAATAAAAATAAAAATAGATAAGGTTATAAAGAACCCACCTGAATTAATGTCAAAAGATTTCCTACAACAACTTTCTTCATTAAAAGAAAATCTCATAGCTGAGTATAGTGAAGGAAAAGAAACGCAAGGAGTTAGAAGCGTATCTAATATGTTGTATTCTGAAATGTTGGCAAGTGCTAATGAAAACACAAGAATGAATGAAGTCCTAGATGAAATAATGTTTGACCTTCAAAATTATTCAAATGATAGAATTGCATCAGTTCATAGAAAAGATAAATTAATGGCTAGACTTAGAAAGATGGTTGAAAGAACTGACCTTGAGCTTGAGATGAATGAAGCAAAAACATTATCTGAAATGGTATCTATATTTGGAAAGAACAACAAACTTGGAGACGCTGTATTTCAAATGGAGCATTCATTGAGGGTTTGGAGAAATTCTTTCAATGAGACAGAGTATTTTGAAATGGAGGCTAAGCTTGCTGAGCAAATGAATGATTATTCTAGTAATTATTCTTTAAAGCAAAAAGACGTATCACCAGCAATTATTTCTAATAAGTATTCAAAGTATAATGAAAATTTAAAAAGTCGTGAGTTCTCTCAAATACTTGAATCTTTAAATGAGGGATATGAATTATATGAATCTGAGCCAAATGAACAGCATAGAAGATGGTTAAATGAATCCAAAAATGAGGTTATGAATGAAATTATAACAGCTATAGAAACAAAATGGGATTTAAATACATCATTAGATAAGGATGCTAGAGAAAGAAATAAGAAAGAAGAAACAGATTCATTTTTGATGCATACATGGCCAATGCTGCTTAATACTCAATTTGGAAGAACTTCAATTCCATCTGCTAAATTACTAGCTGGAGAAGGTGGTGTTCCAATCTTACAGATAGGTAGAACTCTAATTGGGAAAGGAATGACTGCTGAGTTCGTTTCTGAAATGAAAGAACTTGGAATAGATATAATGGTTCTTGATAGGAAAGGTGTATTTGGCGGAAGTCAAGTAGACACTATGTTTCTTGCTGGTATTGAAAAAACAATTAGAAACGCTAAACTTCAAGATGAGATACAATCTTCTGCTATAAATAGACTTAAGGGTATTGAAGAAAACCCAGAAACTTTAACTGATGTATTTGATAGACCAACTAGAATAGTTGTTAGTCAAAACACATCTTTAATAGTGGGGACTTCTCAATTTAAAAATGGAGAATTGAATAGAAAGTTTAAAGAATGGTATGATCAAAAGTCTGAATTCTTTAGAGAAAATGGAATGACATTGGAGCTTAGAAATCTAAAAAGTATATATAGTCATTTTGTAAAAGAATCTGAATTGAATTCACCAGCGACTGAACATGATGCTAATTGGATGATAAGAGCGATGTATCACGATAAAGTATCGTCTTCTCAATTCAACGATATGTTAGCAGCAGTTAGAAATAAAGGTCAAATGGAACAGTTGGCCAATAGTTTTAATAAATATGTTGTTATACCTGAAGCTTCTGGAGCTAAATCTCAAGCTTCTTGGAACACATTAAGAGAGCTAAGGGAAGATGCTAAAACAAGACCTGAGATATTGAACGAAGAACAATTAAAAGCAATAAATTTTTATGAAAGTGAGAAAGGTTTTAATATCGCTGGAATCGCTGATGAAATGAAAGGCCCTGACGGCACAATTAGAAGTCCAATGTCAGCAAAATCTATAATCATAAATGAATTGAAGAAAATGCTTGCCAATAAAGAATTAGCGGAAGAACAAATTAGTTATATTGAGAAAAGTTTAGACAGTTTAAATAGTTCTTCTATGAACGCTATATCTTATTTAAGTACTAACGCAGCTCATATAACTTATCTATTAAAAGGTCGGAGATTATTTGAGGGAAATGAATTTGGGACAGCTGGTGTTAAGCCTACTGGATGGTTCAATACTCCAACAGAAAGCATCTTATTGAAAACAAATTTTGTATATGACCCATTAATAGCAGAGATAATGGATGCAAAAGGAATTGATATTCTTACAACAGAATCAGCCGCTAAGGCTTTCAATGCAGAATTAGTGCAGATAAATAAACAATCTTGGGATGCTTTACCAGATAAGAATACAGTCGAAGCTGCTAGGCTTGCCATAGATAATGCTGGAGCTCGTAATATATCTAAAATAGCATTAGAGAATTTATTTCTTGGTAAAGTAGAAGATAGAAAAGCTCTGACAAGTGTTACATATTCTATGACAGACTTTTTATCTGAAGCTGGATTTAGGTCTTTTACTAAGGATTGGGTGAATTATGAAGAAGCTCTTAATTATCAATCAGAAAAATTATACAACCTAACTTCTGGAATCCATAGATTTGGAACAGCTCAGCATTTGATGAATAAATTACGAGAAGAGAATGCATTATTTGAAGAATCTACTGATGGATTAGCAGCTTCTTTTCTTCAAGCTGGAGTTGACCCAAATCAAGTACCAATTCATGATACAATTAGAAGAATAGCATATAAGAACCTACTTAATGAATTAAGAAAACCTAAAACTAAGGGAGCTTCGTATTCAATATTAGTTCCATTTATTGAAGGTTCTCTTCCTTTATATAAAGATATAGGAGATGTTGGTAAAAGGTCTCAAGTATTACTAGGAGGGAAAAAAGTATCTCATTCAGATGGAAATGTAGAAATAAGAGACTTTGGGAAGTTGCAATATGTTGTTTCTTCGGATGCTCTTGTAGGTGGAGTAATGACAAAAAGAGATATTCTTTTAGGTAAAAATGAAGATGGAAATTGGACAGTTACAGACCCGTATAAAAGATTAAAAGTAAGTGATTTAAAGTCTGAGATAGAGACTATTGAAAGCATTGAAAAAGATATACAGAACATGACTCCAAAGATGAGAGATATACATGAAAAATTAATGGAATTCAACGGCTCAGAAAGAGCTGAGAATTTAAGGTCTTCAATTCATTTACATTCTCTTTCTTTAAGAATGCCTAACTTAGGTGGAGATGTGGGGAATCATAAGATAGAGGGCTTCTATAGTAAGGAACAAGGAAATATTGTAGGTGTAAATATATTTGATATTGCACAGATACACCAAGCTGACTTTGATGTTGATGCAATGTTTAGTTATCATACTAAGCCGTATTCCGTATCTAGTGAATTGCTTTCATTTTCAGGACATTCTATCGAAGCGTTTATATATCCATCTACAGGGCCTTCGTTAAACTTCTTTGGTAATGGTGAAAATTCATTAAGAGCTGGTTCGGAATATCCATCTGGAGACCCATTTCATAGCCACAATATGTTATTTATGCAGTCTAAAAAGAACTTTGGAGTTGTTAAAAAACTATCTACATCTTTATCATCTTTATTAAGACAATCTGAATTATTATCAATAGACAATGTTGATTTTATTGGTAAGGATAAAACTAAAACATCAGAGCAATCTAGAGCTGAATTGGGAACATTTTTACAAACCTATAAGAATGTTTTACAATCTATAATAGATTCAGCTAAGAAACCTAATTTTGCAAGTGCTTCAAATTCTGAAGAGATTGTTAGGTATTTATTATTTGGTGATAAGCCAAGTGGGAAATTTAAATATAATTTAGATGCAGAGCAGGAAGCCAAATTTGGGCAAAAAGATTTTAAAGGATTCTTTAATCTTGAGAAAATAAAAACAGATGCTCACCGTGAAGTTTATAAAGATGCAATAATTGAATTTATCAGAGGTATGAATGGCCCTCAAAGAGTATTAACAGATGTGTTTGATGAATCTGGAAGAAGACCACCAGATGCTAATGAAATAGCAAGAATAAGGTCGGATTATTATGATTTTACAAGTGCTCCAAACAAATATGTATATGATAGAATGAGGTATAAGATTTTACAATACAAGCCTTCTAATTGGAGGGTTAAGATGAAGCATTTAAACGAGATATTCTTTGGTAGAGATTTTGATTCATTTAAAGATTATCAAGAGTATATGGATAATAAAAAAACAAAATACTTAGAGCCTAGAAATGATATTTTCTATTTAAATCAATCGAAATTGAATGAATTTAGAGAAGGCACTGTAGCTGGAAAGGTTATTACGAATCTATCACAAAGTAAAACAGAGCTACATGGGTATAGAAAGTCCCTATCTTTTAAAGGTCAGACAGCAGCTAGTGAAGCTAGAAGGGTATTAGAGAACCTTGAAATGGCATTAGCTTTAACTGGCAAAGATAGTCATGCTGAAATAATGGAATCTCTTGAAGGGGAAGAGATATTTAGTGGCTCTTATATAAAGAATTTTTATAAAGATTTACAAAAAGGTAATCTTATAAATGAGAAACAAATACAAGATTATTCTTTGTTTTTTCATGCTCTTGCAGAAGAAAAACAATCATTGCAGAAATATATAAGAAAAGCAGGCAACAATAAGAATGAATCTCATAGGATGGCTGAGAGGAAATTATTCCACACAGAGAACATTATTGAGCATTTAAAAAATCTAGAAACAAAAATGCTTGATGAGGTATATTCAAGAAGGGGTGATTCAGAATTTAAAGCATTGAGTAAGAGATTTAATATTAAAAGAAGAGTTATAAAAACTAATACTAAGGGTGGACAATCCGTAAAGAATACAAGCAATACAGATTGGATGTATGTTTACAGAAAAACGACCAAAGACGGAAGAATACGTATTGCGAAAGTAACGGCGATACGACCGGGCAAAAGCGAGAAACTATACAATGGTGAATATTATTTATTAAAGAATCCTATCAAATATGAACCTATGGGTACATCCTCAGTTATAGATGGATATGCTATGTTGAGGGTAACTGGAGATGTTCAATTATCTCATCTTGGATTCCAGAATGTAATGCATGAACGTGCTTTCATACAAGAATTCACTAATTTAAAAAGAAATCTTGGAGCTCTTGTTAGTGATACATTCAAATTTAATAAAAAGAATCCTAATGCGGCTGAGAATTGGACGATGGAAAGAAGCATGGAAGATACTATGCTTAGGGTATTTATGGATAGGTGGGTTAGTCCAGAAAGAAGAATAGCTGAGGGGCCTGATAAAGCCACTGACCAATATGTTGATTTAATTAGATATATGTTAAAGCCAGACCCAGTATTCAATACAAGGGTAATGGCTAATGGAGTTAGATTGCCTTTCTTTAAAAACAATAAAAGACTTATAAACGCTGTTGGTAGATGGATGCTTGAGAATGGAATGACTGAAGAATTTAATAACATATTTGCAACTTACGGAGCTGAATATAGAAGAATGTATGATGGTGTAATGCCAACAGAAACTGTTGACCTATTCAAAAGTAAGTTGTATGATTCCAAAGATAGAACTATAAATGTAGGGGAAGACCCATTCTATGATATATCATTTGAAAAAGGTGAGCTGTATGGAGTTGATGCGATACCATCTATGAGACATCACCATAGACACAAGCTTGCTAGGTTAGGCAATAAAACTAAAACAAGGCGAGATGAGAATGGTAATTTGGAATTCATCCATCAGTATGGTAAGTATAGAAATATACAGAATGATTTAGAGTATTATGAGAATCCTAAAGATTTAAATAAGAAGAACTTTACGGACTGCTAGGAGAATATTATGTACGGAAGATGTGTACCTGTTAAAAGAGAAACCTTAGAAGAGAAGCAAAAGTTTGCAGCTGATTCTATGAATCTCATGAGAAAACTATTCAATGGTTCAAAAGTTACATTTGAAAATCAAGTATTTAATTTAAAAGATACTATTACAAAGCATTATGGAGATACCGATAGTCCTTTAGGTAAAAAAATGTTTGAAGAAATTGTTTGGAATGCTACTAGAAAACCTGCGTTTGATTCATTTACTGGATTTACTGATGGTGATATAAGAAGGATAAAAAACTATATTGTAAAAGAATCAAAAAATTTAAATAATCCTAAACTGAGTTGGATGGAAAGACATATGTTTGTAAGGCGTGGTGTGATGCAAAAGTATGCTGTTACTAACTATATGAATAAAGGTATAAACTTTCAAGCAAACTATGAAAGGAATGCTTTCTCTAATTATTTAGATAAGCATATAAAAATATCTGAACTTATTAGAACTGAGATATTTAGAAGGACTGGAAGAACAAAATTAATACCGCATGTTAAAGAAGTTAATGATTTACAAAAGCTGGAAAATAAATTGGTATTAGAAATAAACAATCCATCCTCTGATTTAAAAGGCGCTCGTGTATCTGCAATAGTAGGAGAGATGCAAAAAATCTTAAGCTCTAGAGGTGGGGAAGTCTTAAAAGAAATTGTTGAATATCTTGAAACTCCAAAGCCTGAAAAGGGTGAAAGAATGAGAATCGACCCTGAGTCTGGAAGAGAGATTCCATTTGAGAGGAACGTTGAAAGAGCTGGAGAACAAGCAAGAGAGCTTCTTGATGATATGGGTAAAGTTTTAATTAGCGGATTAGAAGCTCACAAAGATGTTATAAGAAATGCATATCTTAACTCAACAGATAAAAGTGCTTTGCTAACAAGAACTGGTCAGAGAGTTCAGAGGTATGAAAAAGTAATTAATGAAGAGATAAAAGCAATTAAAAAAGGAATGGAGGGAGGTGATTACTTTCCACATTATCTTGTAGAGTCTTTCTTAACAATAGAAAATGTTATGAATAGGGCTGAGAAAGAGCAATATAAAAATTCAGAAAAAGATTTAAATGAACTTGAGCAAATAGTTACTGAAATGAGAAGTAGTTTAGGAACTCCTAAGTCTGCTAGATTTAGAGGTTCAACTCCTTCTGATTTATTTTTAAGTAGCCCCCTTACTGTTCTTAGGAAATATTCACTTGATGCTATCGCATTTAATAAATCAAATTATTTAAAGAATTTATACTACAATGGTATGAGGGGAATGCCAAAAGAAGGTGAAGCTGCAGCGGCTTTGGAAAAGTATTTAAGTGACACATTTCAATTAGCTGGTAAAGGATATTCTGATAGGCCAGATTGGGTTAATAAGACTGTAAGGACGTTAACTGGATTTCAATTCTTATCTAAACTTGGGTTTGGTGTTGGAACAGCTGCTAGGAATACATTATCTGGTATGTATTATATTCAATCTGTTGGTAATAGAAATTTTGCAAGGTATCTTAGAGAATGGGAAAACCATCCATTAAGAGATACAGTTAGAGATGTTGAAAAAGAACAGGGTTTTAAATTTGAAGATATGGCATCTCCTTTATTTACTGAAGGGTTATTGCCAACTGAAGGTATAAAGCAAAGACAAGTAGAAATAAAAGAAGTTGATGGTAATCATGTTCTTCAATATAAAGAAGGTAAGATATGGAGAACCTTCGATGCGGCCTTAACAAAAGCAACTGGAACAGGTGCTATATTTCAAAGAGTTACTGAAAACTTTTTAAGAAGACATATGTTTAGATATTCATTCATAGAAAAATATAATGAATTAAGAGATGGTGGGTTAACGGATACAAAATCTAAGCAAAAAGCAACAAAACATGCAGTTGATGTAGTTGGTAAATATGCATTTGAATATGCTGCTAGTCAAAAAGCTCCTATGGTTGGTGGAAGTCAAACTGGATTGGGAGCAGCTGGTCAAATAGCATTTCAGTTTATGCATTATCCAATGTCTTTTTTACAATTACAATCTGATGTATTAAGGAAATCTTGGGATGCTGGAATAGCAAGACAATGGAATAGTCCAGACTTAATTGTTCCTTTAAGATTCGCAGGTCTCTATTTATTCACAGAATTAATGAGTGGTGTATTGAATCTTGACCTTCACAGGATGATGGAAAATGATACAGTTGAAAGAATACAGACATTAAAGAAAGCTCTTGAAGGTGAGGATGTAAAGGGTAGGGGATTTATGGGGCCAACTGTTGGTGACCTTTACTTTTATGCAACCATGCTTGACTTTATTAAAACACCAGATAATGCAATAGCAGATATTATAGTTGGATATAATGATGCATATGAAATGACAACAGACCAACAAAAAGCAAGAGCCTTATCTACATTGAATGTTCAATTATCAAAACTTATAACTAAAGATTATAAAGCATTAAGTAATGGCACTGGATGGGATTTATTAATGCATGAGTTTGGATTGTACCCAACAAAGAGAACAAGAGAATTAAGAAAGAAAGAACCTCTTAGAACTATATTCCCAAGTAAAAAGAAGAAAGAGGGAACTGATGTTGTAGCTAAGGCATCTAGGGAACAACAAGAAGAACTTACAAAGCTTTACAGAGCGATGGGGATTTAGGTATATACCAAACAAAGGAGCTCCCACCGCTCGTAAAGCAATTTATTTATAAATGAACAAACATCCCGAATGTTAATTTGTTAAATAAACTTATTCTTATTTCCATGTGATTTATGTCATTATGTTTTTCTAAGAAAATAGATAATGGGAATAGATTTATATTTGTTATTGAAGCGTCTAGTCCATCATCTTTATTATCTACTTTCATTGATACTATTCCAAGTAGCTGGTCACCTACTTTCCACATTTTGATTCTCCTCTCTCTTATCGTACAATCCGTACATTGTTATTAATATAGCATCTGCATTGTATAGTGTAACTTTTTTATCTGTATAATGTGAGGCTATTTCTTTTAGTTGTCTTTTTCTACTGGGTTTATCTTTAGGTAATTTGATACCAAGTTTTTCTTGCCAATGCTTCATCCATTTTTGTGGAGTAACAAAGGTTGTTTCTATTTGGTATGCTCCCAGAATACCTAACCATTTTCCATAATTAGTGCCAAATTTAAATATAGAACTCCTTCCGTCATGTGGCATGGCGTGTACTTTTTCTATATATGCATACACATCTTCACTATGACCAAGAAATGATTCAACTATTTCAGCCATTGTTTCCACGTTTTGTGGACATTTATATGATGTTATTCCCTTTCTCCAACAAGCTATTGCTCCACCTTGGCCTGGGTCTATTCCTATTATTGTCATTGCGCATCTCTCCTATATGAGTATTTATGAGGACTTTTTACATACTTTCTTTTATATGTAGGCCTTTCATATTTACTGCTAATTATTTCACCATCAAATGTATTTATTATTTTATTAGTTAACTTGTCTCCAGATTCATATCCAATAAATGTATTTTTGTACTTATTGCAACCTTTGTCTATTACATCAGAAGGGATTGCTTTGGGTGTCTCTTCATTACCAGTTAAGAGGAACCAATAGCACTTACGAGAAACCTCGTAGAAACACCCGTAGCAACTTCTATGCAATATTATCTTTCTCCGCCATTGTAGAGTTCATATAGAACTTACATCTTCCACCATTGAATCCAACCATGTGAGTACCTATCTTTCCGTATCTACTTTTAGCGACTATAATCTCACTCTTGTATGGATTAAACTTATCGCTATCAAAGTTGTGTCCATAGAATACGAACATAGCAGATTCAGCAGTTTGTTCTATTACACCTGACTCTGCATAATCACTCATACGAGGTCTAGGGTCTAATCTCTTTTCAATCTCCCTATTGAGCTGAGATACTAATATAGCAGAACAATTCTCTTGCTTACATATCCATTTATACTCTTGCATTATCTTTTCAATCTCAAACCTTCTTCCTTCTTTAATGCCATCTACTTGTATCAACTGAATATAATCATCAATGACCACATCTGGTTTATGTTTAGCAATTTCTCTTAGGCAATCATCAAGACTTCTTACATTGTCATACATAAGAAACTCTTTATAGTTACCCTTCAATCTATCTGATACAGATTCAAATTCAACCTTACTATTTTCATTAAGGTCATTTCGTCTTATATCTCCGTATTTAAGAGAACTTGATTCCATTACCGCCATCTTCTTTAACATCTCTGTATTGCTCATTTCTCGATTGAATAGCATTACTCTGTATCCTTGTTCAATCAATCCTTTTACAATATTAATTACTAGAGTTGTCTTACCATGACCGGGCCTACCGCCTAGTACAGTTAATTCCTTTCTAGTCATTCCACCTGCAAATGTATCAAGATGTCCGAGGTTAAATGGTATCAGGTTTGTATCTTCTTCTACAGTTGCCTTCATCTCTTCAACCAACACTTCAATGTCTCTTATTTTAGAGGGTTGAACGTGTCTTAATTCCTCGATTAATTTGCTATGTTTCTCTAGAATACTACCTACTTCTTTGTAGTCTTCATAACTAGCATCAAGTAAAGCTTGAGCTGACTTAGCAGTCTCTCTTTGTATGTGTCTTTCCCATACTATCTTAGCATAGTTTTCTACATTACTTTTAGAGACATAAGATTCAGATAATCCAGTTATATAGTACGCTTTACTATCACCTGTCATATCTTTCATCTTTTCAGATAGAGTAACAAAGTCTATATCTACGCCATCTTTATATAATTCAGCCATAGCCTTCCATATATCTTGATTTTCTGTAGCATAGAAAGCATTATTATCTCTTATCCAAGCCATAGCAATCTCTTGCTCTCTCTCACCGCCTTCCAATATACAACCCAGTAAAGCCTGTTCAGCTTCAGATGCAGACGGCATTTTCTTTAAGTCTTTTGCCATATTAGCTCCTATTGTTCAAATAAACCAACTTGATTTGCTGGTTCGTAATTTATTATTAAGTATTCCTTACGTTCCTTTTCTTTAGCTGCGTGAGTTGCGCCTGCATATTTAAGGTCTATAGTTCTTACATCATAATCCTTATATAGTTCTGCAACTCTTTCTTCATGGTCATAACTAATCATGAATTTTCCACCGCTTTCGTGTATCTTATCTACTTTTTCTTTCAATCTTAAATGGTCGTCAGCATTAAAATTGTGTTGATAATACTTATTACCTTTTTCATGAGCAACGAAATATGGTGGGTCTAGATACCAAAAGTCTCCCACTCTTGGGTTGTATCTATCTACTAGTTCAGCAAAGTCTAGGTTCTCTATTGTACTACCTCCTAGTTTTTCTCTTGAGTATTTAAACTCTTCTTCCCAGTTTTTATTCCAATCTTTTATCATAGACATAGGTGTATGAATTAATTTGTTAAAGCTGTGACGAATACAATAGAAATACTTGGCGGCTCTTAAAGGGTCGGGTATCTCTATCTCTCTTTTTTCTTGCACCTCAACCTTAAAATCTAAGAATAATTTTCTAGATTTGGGAAGCCAATTTAGAGTATCTACCAATTCATCAAGCTTATATATCACACACATATATAAATTGACAATGTTGTTATCTTTATCATTTAGT
>CEQV01009631.1_pt1 | contig 12614 bp, 5 predicted proteins | sample 530971 | NCBI WGS metagenome assembly CEQV01 (sample SAMEA2621173, study PRJEB7988) | marine metagenome | biome: marine biome (ENVO:00000447); feature: deep chlorophyll maximum layer (ENVO:xxxxxxxx); material: "saline water (ENVO:00002010), including plankton (ENVO:xxxxxxxx)" | depth 100 m
GTGTATTCAATTTCTTTTCCTCCATAAGTCTTTTTCATTTTCGCAACTGCTGATTTATTAGCTTTACACCAGTTTTTATTTGCATGTCCCTTCCCCTCTGCATTAAAGAAACCGTTTTTAGTCATGATTTCTTTGCCACATCGTCCACATGCAAAGGAATAAGTTCTTTTCCCCTTTTTGAACTTTTTCTTAGTTAGTTCTAAAAGCGTAAATGGTGTAGCTTTTTCTGGTTCGGTCAATAACTCCTCCCCAATTAAAGAACTATTAAAAACTTTTGTTAAAGCTTCATTCATTGATTGTTGGTTTTCAATCATGATTTTTAATCCTCCTGCTATGTCCTCCATAGTTGTTTGTTTTTTTGAATTTGTTCCCTTTGTCATAAGTTTTAACTCCTTACTTATTTTGGGATTGTAACCCCCCCAAGCCGGAGGGATTACTTGAACAAGATTACTAATAAAGAATCTTGTCATACATTACCTTGACAAGATTATGTTTCGTGATATTGTGTTAAATCCCTACACTTAGGCTTGGGCGGGCGTTTCAGGTGGTTGGGTTCTTGTTTTCCCGAGGGAGCGAGGGCTACTAAACTATCTTGGTTCTTGCAACTCGCCGGTTAAGCAGGCTGTGCTTATCTTGGTCCAGCTGAAGAAGCTGGATGCTCCCTCTCTAATAGGCTTAACATTACCCTGAAGGATATTCATTTCAGAGCTCTGGGATTGCGAAGGGGTTCTACCCCTTTGCTCGCCACGGGGGCGAGACCCCGTCTTGGTTGGGTGGGATTTTGAGAGTGGAACGGTTAGGTTTAGTTCACTGTGTGAACGAAACTAAAAGAACCTAGGGGGCTCGTGCCCCCTACAGAACTGCTCCCTTCGCAGTTCTTTCCTGTTCTTTTACCCTACGGGCTTACCGTACCACGTTGCCGGGTATTCGTAATATGTATAGTGGTTCCGAGCGTGCTGAAATCTCTATCGTACTGTGAGGGGATATAGGGGAGAATGTGTGCGCCCGTGCTATGCGCTACAAGAACGTTCCTCGTTCTAAGCGTTCTACGAACTCCCTACTCTAAAGAAAAGATATACTACGTATATCCAAAAGAAAGGTCTCTCCCCTCTTTTGACAGAATGTTTAAAAATGCGTTATTATGCTCGTTATGGCTGATTCAAAAAACCCGTATCGACAGAAAACAAAAAGACTGGTGTCTCAAGGGAGAACGTCTAAAAGGCTATCAGGGTTAACACCAGATGGCTTGAGGAAAAGAGTTCTTGATGCCCTACCTCGGTGGGAATCCTACCCTAGGTGGTTTAGAAGAGTGCTGGTCTTACTTCCTACACATGGAGACTTGTATTCCATTGCTGAGGAATTAGGTATGCAGTCCGACACATTGATAGAAATGATTGATAAAAGACCTACATTTGGGAAGCTTGTGAGGTTTGTCAATGATAATGGACACTACCCTGCTTGTGCCACAACCAAAGAATATTTAAAGCATGCCAATCTAGTTGAGCACTATGCTAATGAAAGCACTGTCTCGGCTGTGATACACTTGGAAACTAATGCAGGACAAGCACCAATCAACCATAAGATTGTCGAATCTGCTGGATGGTTTGCAAATATTGAGAATGATACTGAAAGAGTGAGGCGTCAACAACAGCATTCACTTGACAAATATGAGCAAAAAATAGATTCTCAAGAGGTAATAGAGGAAGTGGAAGAAGGTTTGCAACCGTTTGTTCGTGACATAAATCCGGAGGAAAAAGATGGCAACGAAGAAAGTAAAGTTTCCGAGGAGACAAGCCCTAAGTAGAGCTGTCCCTAAGTATACCCCTTCGCCTTGGCAGGAGAATATGCACAGAAATCAAGCCAAGCGTAAATGGGTGTGGGCAGGACGAAGAGCAGGCAAAGGTAGAGCAGCCATTCAGGAAGCTATCTCTACAATCCTAGAAGCATCTAAGACCAAGTTCATTGTAAACGGCGAAGATGTAACAGATACCTTAGTTCCTGATATTCATATATGGACTGTCGCCCCAACCAAAGCCCAAATGAGACAGGTATGGAACGAAATGAAAGCGTACATACCTAAATATATGTGGAAAAACTACAATGGTAGAGCAGGTGGACGTGGTGGTGCGTGGCATGAAGATGAATTTTATGTAGAATTAGAAGTAAGAACTCCCAACGGGGGGTTTGCAACCGATACAGTGAGGAAGAGCGTGTTGTGGGAACTACGGTCTGCCGATAATCCCGAATCTCTGCAGACCGTGGGGTTAGACTTTTTACATATTGCAGAGAGCCAAGATATAAAAAAAGTAGCTTGGGACAAGGTTGAATGGGTAACTGAGTCTCCCGGCAGAATGGGAAGAATATTTGCAGAGGGAATCCCCCCTATCTCAAGGTCACACTGGTTTTCCAGACAATTCATGTACGCAGAAAACAATCCTTCTCTCCAGAATCTTGCAGTTCGTGCTACAAGCTTCGACAATATGTACCTGACTGAACAGCAGAAAGAAAACATACGTGAGCAAAAAAATACCACTGCTGAATGGATATGGGAAAGAATGGTAATGGCAAAACAGCCAGATGTAGGTGGTGGATTTTTCAGAAAGATTGACGATGCTGCAACTGGCGCAGAGATTTTAAGACCCAAGGAAGGACATAAATATGTTGCAGGTCTTGACCTCGGTAAGCAAGTAGACCCCACTGTATTGATAATTAAAAACAGAGTTACCCGTGAATCTGTTTACAGCATGGAGATGTTAAAGACAGACTGGGTGCTACAGAAGGAAACAATCATTTCTGAGACAGCCAAATGGCGCTGTGAAACTGTAATGATGGACTCTTCAGGTATGGGAGGAGATGTATTATTTGACGAATTATTAAATCTCGGCGTCCCGGTAATTGGCAAGAAGTTCACTCCTCAAACTAAATACCAGTTATTCCTGAATTATGCTGTGGCTTTGCAAAATGGCACAGTGACTTTTCCTCCAGAATGGGCTAAGTTGCGCAGCGAGCTAGATGCCATTGAAGTACAACAAGCTGGTCTTGGGTACACGTTCAGGCATCCTAACTCTCAGCATGACGACTGGGTGGACGCCGAGGTATTAGCGCTTATGGCTTGCGACCCCGCAGAGGCTATGGAGGAAGACTACGAAGTAGTGCAAAGTATACGGACTGTTGCACCATTGACGCAAAATGGTGTATCTTATACATCAGGACGCTTGATGCGTTGGAGACAAAAAAGAAAAGCAAAGCAACTACAAGAATTGCGAAAAGTGACAGAGATTAGCACAAATCAAGAAAGCATAATATTAGATGCGATGGAATAAATGGTAAGTAGTTACAAAGCAAACAGAAACGAAACGGAGTCTGCAGCAGAAGAAACTGTTGATTTACTATCTGCTCCTCCTTTGCACGAACCTCAGCTTAGTGAAGCGTGGGTGAAAACTCAGCTTTCGCGTGGTGGGGCTGCTGCATCATTTGATAAATTTTATGATAATTGTGCAGAAGCCGATGAATTTTACTTGGGGGAGTTTGACTATTCTGTGCCCCTCGGAGGAACCAAAGTAAATCTTGGTACCTTCCATTCCATCATAGAAACCTTAGTAGCTCATGCTTCCCCGAGATTTATGGACATAGATGTTCCTGCTCCAAGCCCAAGAGCGCAAGCCAGAGCAGAACTAATTGAAAAGTTTTTAAATGGTGCACATCACATGCTTGAACAAAATACTCCTATAAAAAGAGAAATTGTTAAGCATCAAGGGCTATACGGAGTGTCTTTAGTTAAATTTGAGTTTGCAGGAAGTCAATGGGGAGAGATGCCTGAACCACCCGAAGAAGGCGGAGACATGGCTGACTACGAAAAGAAAGTCAAAGAAATTTCAGAGAACCGAAGGTTTAAGTTCCCGATTATATCAGAAGTAGTTAACCCTCAAGAGTGCGTGTGGGATACTGCAAGTACACATCCAAGGTGGATAATCAGAAACACAGAGATTGATTCTGAATGGGTAATGGCTCATTTCCCTGACTTTGAAGGAGAGATGAAAGACGGCAAGTGTGAGTTTGCTGAAGTATGGACTTCCACTCATGTGGGATACATGGCAAGTGGCAGATGGGCACTTGAACCTAGAAGGCACGCCTACGGAAGGATTCCTTGGATATTATTTCACCCTCAGACAGGAATTAAAACTATCGGTAACAAACCTGAACACATGTACAGAGGCATAGGTGCAGGTAACTTTGGCATGATAAAAGCCGAATCAAGGCTAGCCTCTCAATATTTAGATATCGTTTCAAGAAATGCTTGGTCTTCTTTGAATTTCAAAGGACCAAGAGGTATGACCGAAGAAGTTATGCAGGAATTCTCACAAGAACCGGGAGCAAGAAATTATGTTCCCCCTAACGTAGATATTGAACCACAGCAAACTGCAGAAGCACCGCAGAGCATATTGCAAGCGATGAACACATTAGAAAGAGCAATCGAAGCAAACACTGTGCCTGCAGTTGCTAGGGGAGAAAGACCAGTTGGTGCTGCAAGTGGATATCACACAGCAGTATTAGCAGGTATCGCAAGTTTAAACTTCGGTGCCGTAGTTGATGCTACTGAGCGTGGTTTTCAGGAAGCCAACGAAATTGTACTTAGAATTGTTGAAGATGTAATAGGAGATACAGTAACTGTATTCGGAATGACAGAAGCAGGAAGCATGGATGCAAGAATAAAACCAAACGATATTCGTGGTCATTATGTGAGTGCAGTTCGTTTAACATCCACAAGTCCTGAAGAACAAGAACGAAAACTGTCATTGTGGAGAGACACATGGAGAGCAGGTTTTGTTGACTGGACTACTGCCCTACGAAAAGCTGGCGTGTCTAATCCGCTTGAAGTTGTGGGTAACAGGATTGCAGAAGACTTCTTTAACTTACCAGATATTCAACAGGCATTCTCTGCATTGGCTGCTCAAAGCTTGCCGATATTACAGCAGGCAGTTGAGGCTGCACAACAAGGCGCAGGTGGAATAGACACTGCATCTATAGCAGAGAATATATTAGCCGGAGGGGTTGGACTTCCGAACGCAGGTCAGTTTGGTCAAGGTAATCAAGCTGCAGTAGGCGCACCAACAGGTGGTCAAGTAAGACCAGTAATGCCCGGAAGCGTAGATGAACAAAATTTAATAGGCAGACAAATGGCAAGTCCACGTAGAGGACCACAGCCAAGCGTAGGTGCAGATGTGCCTCCGGGTCTGGATAATATAGGAGCATAATGAGTTACAAGCCAGAAGGAAAATCAGTAAAAGGACTCACCCCAATAGAAGCTGGGTTTGTTAAATTTTTTGAAAGAATGGAAACTGCATTTAAAAATGTCAACAATAATTACAAAAATATAGAAATACAAAACCCTAAGCCTGTCCAAAAGAATCCACGGACTCCTGACAGAGACGCACCTAATCCATTTCAAGGAGGATTCTAATGACTATGCCTTTTGACACATACGGTATGTCTGCTAGAATGCGGGCACTTAAAGATGAAGAAGACAGGAGAAGAGAGCTTCAAATAGCTTTAGGAAATCCTCAATCTGACACTATTCAGGAAACTGTAGATAAAGTTGGGTATGGACCTTTTAATCCTACGGTTGACCCTAATAAAAGCGGACCTCCGGAATGGGGAGGAGTTTTTCCTCAACAAGTGGTAGACCAACAGATAAGCTTAATGCCTTCAGGGGCTTTTTCGGGACCTACCCCTGCGCAAGTAGCGGCAAATCTACGGGCGCAAGAAGAAGCGAGGTTATTGCAATCTGCACGAACTACATACGCGCCGTCATTAGCAGACTCAACAACAGCTATGAGTTACGCTCCAACAATAGATTACGAGTCAGCCGAAGAAGCTCAAAGACGAAGAGAAAGAGCAGCACAGATGGAAGCAATGGAGCTTGACGCTAGATTGCGTGCACAGCAACAAGAGACTGCAGCAAGAGAGTCAGGTGGCTTTGGTTCAATGCAATATGGCACTTCAGCTGACAGACCGGGTTTATTTACACCAGATACACCAGCTCCAACACCACAAGAGCAATTAGCATCTTTACAGGAAGCTGAAACTTTAAAAAATACTTTAGCAAGTGCTGTTTTTGGTGACATCGGAAAATGGAACAGTTTTGTTTCAACTACTGACTTTGGGTATGAATCTGGTCCGTTAAGAGCGTTAGAAAGTATTGGCATTACCAAAGAAATGATGAGGTCTCAAGACCCTGAAGTCCTGCGAAATATGATTCAACAAATTATTGATACAAATATATTAGCAGACCCCGGTTTTGATACTGCAAGCACATTATTCTCAAATATACCTTTTGGGGAAACTCCGGAGTCAAACAGACTAAAAAGAGCCCTAGACACAAACCAAAGGTTACAGGAATTACTTAGCGGAACTCCTAGTGCTTCAGGACCAAATATAGTAGACAGTGCGCAAATGGCAGTTGATGCTGCCGGTGGTGGACCTGCAACTACAAGCACAACTCCTGCACAATCAATGAGCCCTGCAGATATAGCAGCTCAAACGCAATACACTGGAGACGTAACTCCTAGTGCCAACATTGCACAACAACAAACAGTTTCTGCAAATGCAGGAGACATATTTAATCAAGCTTATGATGCCTTAGCATTATTAAGAAGCGGAAGTACAGGTTCAAGATTACCTGTTGGAATTTTTGCCATTGCACAGGAAGAAGCAGAAAACGGTAACTTGAATGGACCGGCAAATCAATTAGTCACTGCCTTTAATGCAGAGCAGGCTGGACTAACTCCTTTTGGAGAAGACACTAGAGCTAGAGCAGAATTTGATGCACAGCAAAGAGAGGCAGAAAGAGCGTTCCAGACAACTGAAAGGACAGGAACTCAAGACTTCACTACCTCTGAAAGAGAAGGCACTCAAGACTTTGTTACTGGTGAAAGACTAGGAGCTGAGGCATTCACTACTTCTGAAAGAGAAGCAACTGAAGGATTTGTAACCAGCGAAAGAGTAGCAACTCAAACATGGCAGGCTGGAGAAAGTCAAAAGCAAAGAGATTTAGAATCAGATATAGCTGAAGGTTTAAACGAAACAAACATTACTATAAATCAAGTAGCTACTGAAGCGAACAAATACATTGCTGAACAAAACAACTTAACTGAAAGAGATATTGCCCTATTCAACAACAATACTGCAAAAGAAGTTGCTGAAATTACAGGCTTAAATCAAGGTAAAGTTGAAGATATAAAAGGTGAATGGGCAAGAATAGTTGCCATGCAAACTGGAAGTGACCAAATATCAATACAAAACATTATTCAAAATGCAACTAATCAGCGAAAAGCAGAAGAACTGTTAAGTGCCGAAAGAATATCAAACGCTCAGATAGCAAGCGCAAAAGCACTGCAAGAAATTATAGGGGGAGACCAACTGGCTTTAGTTGAAGCACAAAATACTGCAGCATTAAATGTTGCAAATGCTAACAATACGTCTGCAGAAGCTATTGCAGCCCTACAAGGTGATGATGCTTTTTCATTAGCAGAAATGCAAATAAGCAACCAATTTGCTAATGAAAAAGAAATATCAGCAATACAAAAAGAATATCAAAAGGAACTTGCTACCTTAACAGGCACAACTGAAGAACAGATTGCAGGAATAAATAACGCTGCAAATAAAGAGCTAGAGGATGCAAGAATAGCAGGAAATAAGGCAGCTTACGAAGCACAAATAGCTTCTGCAGAGACCATATCCACAGCACAATTAGAATCTGCTGAAGGCATAGCCAAAGAAGCAAGAGACTTGCAGGTTAGCGAAAGCGCTTTAGATAGAGCGACACAAGAAGCTATTGCGAAAACTCAATATCTAAACGACCTTCAGCCTGCAGAGTTTGCTACATTGCAAAAAGACATTGCAAGAGGCGGACTAAGCGTGGAGGAATCTGAAAACCTTGCTGCACTTGTGGCAAGAGGTGGTCTTACTGCAGAACAAAGATTAGCTGAAATGAGCGCTGAAAGTAGGACAGATGAGATGAATGCTTTTCTTGCACTACTTTCAAACCCAAGCGCTTTAGGAGCTTTTGTTACTGCAATATCCGGCGAGTTACCGTTTGAAGCAGTGCCTACGATGTCGCAACTGTCAGACATGACCCCAAACAGAATACAGTATTTACAAGGTGCACTATCTGCATTAGGCATAGACCCTCAAACATTTATAAGGATGGCACAAGATGTTACTCCTCAAGCATTTCAAGAAACAGGACCATTTGGTCAAATTTCAGCAATGATAGCGTGAGGTAATTAATGCCAACACCGTGGGAAAGAATGCAACAAAGAACAGGAAACCCCTATAGAAACTCGTCTAGTTTTAAGGGAAGAAGCTTAGCTGCAGCCAAGCTCAAAGAATATCAACCACCTAGTGCTTTAGGTAGCACAATAAATGTAGAGGTGGACCCTGAGGTAGAAGCTCAAAAAAGAAAAGAGGCTCAGCTTAAACAACAACAGAGGATGAGAGGTTTGCTTAGCGGACCTGCAGCTTTATTTCCAAATATCCGTGATTTTAAAGAAGGGGACGGATTAAAGCTGGGAGTAGAAACAACTAGCGCTCCTAATGAAAATGAGTTTGGTTTCTCCACTCCATTTAAATACGCATACCAAAAAGCTGTCGCCCCAGCTTTAAAAGGATGGCAAAGCTTAACAGAAACTACTGCAGGTTTAGTAGCGACTCCATTTAGCACAGAACTTCAATCTGCAAAAAACAGAGGAATATCTGCAGGAGACAGGTGGAGAGAATTAGACTTACCGACAGCAAGAATAGGTAAAGAAAAAGGTGAGGGCATCGGCTTTGATGTGGGAGTTAAAGGCGCTGTTGAATTATTGGTAGACCCAGTTGGATGGGCAATGACAGTATTACCGGTAGGTTTGGCTTTTAGAGCCGCATCTTATCCTGCAAAAAGACTTGGTGCTGTCGCGGGAAGGTTAACAGGCTTAACAGCAGCATCAAAAAAAGGGAAGGCTATATTTAAAGAAGCTGCTGAAAAAGCAGACATAGCTATAAAGTCTGAAGACACTGCTGCAACTAGAGACATTTTTAAAGAACTGTGGGAGAGGAACACCCTAACTGAAAGTGGCAAACAAAGAAATCTTGTGGGCAGCTTAGAGGATTCTCCTATAATTGCAAGAGCTCATTCAGATATGAATGTGCTTATGAATTACGATGAAGTGATGGACGCAACCAATCAGCTTGGGTACACAGAAGGGCTAATTGCATACATAAACCACAAAGCTACCAAGTCTGCTAAAAATAAAAGCGGAGTTTTTTTTAGGGCTATAAACAACCCTATACAAAAATTTAAGCCTAGCGTTGCAAAAAGAATGACAAAAGAAGGCAGAGTAGAAACTTATTATAATCAGTATATAAGCGCGATAGCCACAGAAGCTACACTGCAAAAAAATAAGTTTTTAGCCTTTAAGGATTCTTCCGGCAAAGAGAGGACTTTCAGAGAATTGTTTGACGCCAATCCTAAAGAGATTGAAATGGAAGTGCCAATCAAAACGGAAACGGCTAGTGCTAGACAAGCTAAAGAGGAACTTGCAGAGAAGGGAATTGTAGAACCTCCTCCTACAATAACAAGAAAAGCTACTCAGGACTATGCAAAGTTTAAAATCTCTTCTGAGACAATACCTATGAATATATTTGACCCTAGTGATTTATCTACAACTACCAGTTCTCATAATTTTATAAATGATATTGCTGACGCAACCGGATTTGATGCAAGTGATATTGATTCATTAATAAGGGTAGAGGTTAATGTAAACGACAATGTAGTTAACCTTACAACTACCCAAGGATTCACAATAGGAAGAATAGACATTACAGAGATTGTTAATGGAAGCACAGATTCTTTAAAGTTATCTAATATAAAACTAACAGGGCAAGGACAAAAAGAGCTAAGAGAAAAAATCCATGGAGACTTAATAAGGTCAAACAAACGAAGCGATACTGCTGGAGTCAAGGTACAGAAAGACTACGACAAAAAAAGTGGGAGATACAGGCAAAACTCAAACGGTTTCTTTGAAGATATAAACACTGCAGGTTTTTCGTTCACCCCTTCGGACACTGTTATTTGGAGGCTGCCTAAAATATTCGACAAAGAAAAAGTGGCAAAAACAACGAAGTGGGAAAGTCAGGTAGGAGAAGAAATCCTGACAGGAAAAGGTACTGCCGGTGGAGAGCTAAGGGAAAGATTAGCAACAAGGCTGGACGACATAATTGAAAGAATAAACGTTTCAAGAAAGATAACTCCAGAAAGACGAGCTAAATTCACAGGAAGAGAAAATAGTGCCTATTTAAAGCTTACACAGACTCAAATTAAAGAAGCACAAGAAATATATAAAAGCACTATTAATAATTATTTTGATGAGGTTGCCAAATTTATTGACGACGCTAAAGATATTAGAAAGATTAAAACATTAAATTTCCAAACTAGAACTATAAGGGAAACGCCAAAAGAAACATTGCAGTCTACGTTATCAAAAAACCTTGATGAGGCTAAGGTTCAGCTTCAAGACCAATTAAGTGAATTGAGATTGCAGTTTGATGACCAGATACAGTTTACTACTTTATCTGACTCCCTTTTAAATCTGAGAAACCTAGATGAAGGATTAAGGGCAGGTCAATTAAGAGTAAACAAGGTGTCAGGCAGAACCAATCAGGGCATTAACGATGTATTAAGTGATGCTGAGTGGAACGGAGTAACCAGAGAAATAATCCGGCAATACGCAAAAAAGGATAAAGATAACACTATTGACTTTCTTGTAAGAACTGATGATATAGATGCCGTTGACCCGACTATTAACACTTTGTTTAGCAAGTCGTTGGCTTTTGACGGAAAGACTGTATTCGATGACTTTGAAAGAATGTTTGGCAAGAACTCAAAAAGAGTAGGAAAGAAGTCAACTACAGAGGTATTACAGGAAGCAAAAGAGCTTAAAGAAATTGGAAAGCAAGCAGGTGTTGACCCGTCGATAAGAAGCAGAAAAGCTGGAGAAACCGTAGATGCTGCAAAAGAACTAAAAGCAGAGTTCAAAGAGTTATATAAAATAGGAATGGACGATGTGTCTGCGTTAGAAAAAGAGATGCCAGTGCTTCAGTTTTTAGATATGGCAGGGTTCGTAGTTGGGCATTCACACTCAACAGGAAAGCCAATTAGGCTCTTTGACACAGGATATTTTGACTTAAGTAATGACCAAATTAGATATTTAGAATCGTTTTATGATGTATTTGATAGAGGAGCACAAATACTAAGAGAAGAGGGTGCGCTTAAAGCCTTTGATGATGTTGTTTTATTCAAGAGCTCTAACTATGTTCGCCATCTTGTTGAGGATTGGGGTGACGCAACGCTTGAATTGCAAGTAACAGATGACATTATGAAGGGCAACAGAGTTTCCAATAAAATGGCTAAACAAGCATTTCAAAATAAGCGTTCTTTTAGGGATTCTGTTTCAGAAGGTTTTGAGCAGGCAGGAATTAAATATTTAGATGACCCTGCGAATATGGTAGAAGCCTATGTAAAAGAAATGCAACAGGCTGTGGCTAACGCACAGTTAACGCGTAAAGTTAAAGTTGCTGCAGCAGAACATATCAGGGAAATGGCAGACCCTTCTAGTCAAATGCAAGTTATAAATGCAGTCAAAACGCTAAGCAGAGGGTTAAGAGAATTCGATGTGGCAGCAGGTGGAGACACCACAGAAGTTACGCAATTAATAAAAAGCTACAAAGAGTTTCCTGAAGCGCAAGCTTTAATTTCCGAGCTTAATCCAAATGTTAGCAAAAACCTTTCAGAATTAATTAATAACCCTTTGCCAAATGACGCATCGGAATATAAATATTTCATAAGCAACAATATAGGGACAGACGAACTAGATACATTGATTACTAGCATTGCAGACCAAGAAAGGCTGCAAAAGTCAGCTATGAAAAAATATGCAGAAGCTCAAAAAACTAAGAAATTTACTCTAAAAACTTCTGAGGAACTAGGAAGTGGAATATTTGGAAGAGAAAAGAAAGCGACTCAGATGAGGCAACTGCAAAGATATAACGGCTCTAAAGATGGGGCTAATATAGCAGACCTAGAAGGATTGCTGTTTGATGAAGATGTTGCCAGAAGCATAGAGGATACCTTAGGTATAGCAGAACCGGGAGCATTTGATAGATTTGCAGAAAGCGCTGGAAAGCTTGGAGATGCCGTCAGGTTGATGCAGACAGCTATAGACGTAGGTACTCCTTTCTTGCAAGGACTTCCTACTCTTGTAACTCACCCTGTTGTCTGGGGGAAAGCCACAGCTAATATGTACAAGACTATTTTTTCTCCTAGTAAAGGGGGGAACAAGATGAGGGTGCAGTTTTATGTTGATAAAGCAGACACGATAAGAAGAATGAATCGACAGGGAATAAGCATGGCTGGGCAAGGTAATGATTACTTTAGAGCTTTAGATAGAGGAGGCACAGCAGATTTCTTAAAAGGAAAAGGCTTCGGAACAGACACTCTTCCAAACAAAATTGGGACTGGCTTCGATAAAGGCGTCGGAAGATTTCAAGACGGTTTTGAACATTTTGGAGACCAGATA
>CEQV01011252.1_pt1 | contig 12599 bp, 12 predicted proteins | sample 530971 | NCBI WGS metagenome assembly CEQV01 (sample SAMEA2621173, study PRJEB7988) | marine metagenome | biome: marine biome (ENVO:00000447); feature: deep chlorophyll maximum layer (ENVO:xxxxxxxx); material: "saline water (ENVO:00002010), including plankton (ENVO:xxxxxxxx)" | depth 100 m
TACACCGAGGCAGGGAAGTGGGCAGATGATTTATGTGACGGCGAAGATGAAGTTACTGATGCGTTTACCGACCTAGTGATTACAGGTATGGGTTGGACAGAAACACGGATGGATTACAACACAGATCCAGACGGCCAATTAATTACCGCAAGTCGCATAGACCCGATAGAAATGTACTGGCAGACCAGTGATACGTCCAGAAATATTGATAAAAGCCAATACGTTATCAGGGCAAAAAAATACCCAGCAGAGGAAGCGGAAAGCATCTGGCCTAATATTGCCAATGTAGCGGCAGAATATACCGCAGATGATATTGATATGCGCCAACCGCATGATGCGACTAATGCTTGGAAGTATGAAAGCGACCAAAGCTCATATTTCCCACAAGACCAAATGTATCTGGTGCTACAGTGCCAGTATTACCGTGATGTTCCAATGTACCGTGTAGCTGACCCAGATAGCGGCCAGATATTAACGGTTAGCCCAGAGCGTTTAAACAAGATGCGAGACTATCTGGACGAAATGGGAGTCAAATTTATTAAGATTACCATGAGGAAATACTTTCAAGCGTTTGTTTGTGGTAGTGAATTACTGGAAGACGAGGAAGCAGCCAGTCAAAAAGGTTTCACTTTAAAGTGTATGACAGGGAAAAGAGATCGCAACAAACGGCAATGGTACGGTGTGTGTCGGGCGTTGCGTGATCCCCAGAAGTTTAGCAACAAATTCTTTTCCGACATTATGTTTATCTTGGCTACCAACCGAAAAGGTGGTGCGTTTGTGGAAGCAGATGCGTTAGCTGACCCTAGACGGGCAGAAGAAGATTGGGCCAGCCCAGATGCTTTGATTAAACTGAATACAGGTGGTTTAAACAAGGTCAGGGAGCGTGATGCAGGGGTATTTCCAGCAGGTTTAGAGCGTTTAATGCAATACGCAATAGACGCTGTACCCGCAACTTCTGGCGTAAATGCGGAAATGATAGGGGCAGCAGACCGTAACCAACCAGCAATATTAGAGCAAACCAGAAAGATTAGTGGGCTAACAATACTTGCACCGTTATTCGATTCGCTTAAACGACACCAGAGAGAGCGTGGTCGAGTGGTATTAGATTTTCTGAATCGGTTTGTAGCAGATGGCAGGGCAATACGCATTATGACTCCAACAGGGGATAGAATGTCTGTACCGTTTATGCCAGATCCACAGGCTGATACTTACGACATTATTGTCGATGAAATGCCAAGCACACCAAACAGTAAAGCAGAAACATTCCAAGTATTAAGCAAAATGATACCGTTTATGGCACAAATGGGAGTTACACCACCCCCAGATGTACTAGAATATTTGCCATTACCTGCTACGTTAATTGAAAAATGGCGTGGTGAGCTATCAAATAAAACCCAAAAAGCCGACCCACAACAGGAAATGCTACAAGCTGCCGCACAATTTGAGATGATGAAGCAACAGGCACAGCAGAAAGAATCGGAAATGAAAGCGCAGTTAGAAATAATGAAACTTGATTTTGAAAAAGAGAAAACAGCAATAGCTGCCCAGAGCGACCAACAAAACGTAGCATTAAAACAAACACAAATGCAGATGGACGCAGATATTAAAGCGAAAGAAGCAGAAATCAAAGCAACAGAAGCAGAAATAAAATTTATGGAATTAGACCTTAAACGACAGGAATTAGGTTTAAAAGGTCAGACAATGCAGGTAGAATCAGCCGCAGATTTAATGGATGCTCAAGCAAATCTTATGGAAGCGGAAGCTGACATGATAGAAGCGGGTAAGCCGCCAGAGTCGGAGACTAACATAACTGTAAACATGACATAACAGGGGTATATCAATGGCAGAAGAAAATGCGCTCTTAGAGCCAGACCAAAATGAAGCACCTACAATTCCTACACCGACTGAATCAGAACCCGAATCTGAACCAGTACGGGAAGAAGCCCAACCGCCAGTTGAGCCTAAAAACGAATTTGAGGACAAATACAACAATGTGCGAACCGCCCTTAGAGATGAACGGCAACAGAAATCGCAATTACAACAACGACTTCAAGGGATGGAATCGCAACTTGGGGATGTACAGCAATTAAGAAATGAGCTGAACAGTTATCGACAAAGCCATCAACAAAACGAGCAGCAAGACAAATTTAACGATGACCCTGCTGGGTTTTTAAAACAAAGGGTTGATGAGCTAGACCAAAGGCATCAAGATTTAGTTAATCAAAGCCAGCAAGCAAACCAAGAAGCACTAGCGTTTAACAATGAAATGAACGCTATTCGTTCACAAGCATCCCAATACGCCCAACAAAACCCAGATTACAATGAACGGTTTAATTTTGTTCAAAACCGTAGAATGAAAGAATTTGAATTATTGGGTGTGCCACAAGAACAATGGCAAGCACAGTTGGAAAATGAATCCATACAATTAGCAAGGGTAGCAATGCAACAGGGCAGAAATCCAGCGGAATTATTGTCTGAATTAGCTACTCATTGGGGCTATCAGCCACAACAAACGCAGCAACCAACAGCACAAACTGAAACTAACGAACAAAACTTGCAACGCTTGGAGCAAGGGCAAAAAGCAGCTAGTACGTTAAGTAGCGGTGGACAAAGTGATGATAGTCTGCTAAAAAGAATAGAAAATATGTCAGATAAAGAATTTGATGATTATTGGAATAAAAGTATCAAACCGACATATAGGTAAATTCGTATGTCTACGTTACAGACTTCGCAGGGATGCGTTAAAGCCAAATCGCAAGACAGCGTTATGTCAATCGTTTTAACTAACTAAGGAGATTATGCAATGGCACAATCAAATTGGGGTGTAAACGATGCGGAAGCCGTAAAACTCTGGTCGCGTAAAACCATACATGAAGCGTTAAAAACAACTTATGCTTCACGGTTTATGGGGTCAGACAGTAACTCTTTATGTCAGATTGTAGATGACATGAGCAAGAGTTCTGGTGACCGTGTACGAAACATCCTTCGTATGCAGTTAACAGGAAGCGGTGTCCAAGGCGATAGCACCCTCGAAGGTAACGAAGAAGCCCTCGTAACTTATACTGACGATCTATTAATCGATCAGTTAAGACACGCAGTACGCTCTGGCGGTAAAATGTCAGAACAACGTGTGCCTTTTGAAGTTAGAGAGGAAGCTAGGATGGCTCTCACCGATTGGTGGGCAGACACCTATGACACATGGTTTTTTAATCAACTCAGTGGTAATAGTGCAGTAACAGATACTCGTTTAACGGGTAACAATTCTGCGGTTGCTCCTGACAGTGGACACCAGATTTTTGCTGGTGTAGCTACAGCCGAATCTAACTTGTCAGCCAATGCTACACAAACTTTTAGTTTGGCAGTAATTGACAAAGCGGTATTGGCAGCTAGGACCACCACTCCAGTGATTAGACCTCTTAACAACCAACAAGAAGCTGGCAAACATCAATTTGTGATGTTTATTACTCCAGAGCAGCATTATGACTTAAGGCAATCGACTAGCGATGGTCAATACGCCGATATTCAAAAGTATGCTCTAGCAGCTAACGCATCAGAAAATAATCCGTTATTGTCTGGAGCGATAGGTGTATACAACGGAGTAGTTATGCACGAAACATCCCGAATGTTTACGGGTGCTGGGGCTAGTGGAACGGCAAACACAATCGGTCGTGCTGTACTCTGCGGAGCGCAAGCGGCGGTAATGGCGTTTGGCCGTGGCTATACCCAGAATCGTATGGAATGGGTTGAAGAAATGTTTGACTACGGAAACCAGCTTGGCGTAAGTACGGGTTGTATTTGTGGATTGAAAAAGACGCGATACAATTCTAAAGACTTTGCGACAATGGTTGTTTCATCATCACACTCTGACGCAGCTAGAAATGCGTCACAACGATAAGGGGGTAAGCTAAAATGGCACATTTAAATGCAGACGCTATGACCGCTGGCCCCGCCCCTGCGATTCATGCAGGAGTGAACGCCCAAATCTGTAAATTCAGCATGGGTGCAACTTCCTCTGGGTCGTTGACTGTAAGCCTTACACCTTTACCCGCAGGGGCAGAGGTAATTGGAGTACGGTCTGTCCAGTCAAATACGATTGGAACAGGTGGTGAGTTAATCAGTGTGTATGCGACAATCGGTGGTACTAAGGTACAGAATTATATTACTAGTTCTGCGTCTGGTATCGTAGTTGAACAAAATGGTCAGGAAATCGGACAACGGTTAACGGCTTCAGCTAACGCTGTATTTTCGTTGACCAACCAAGTCGGGACAGGGACAGCATCGTGCGATTTTACTGTAATCATTGAGTATTTAGCACAGAAACGAGGCGATTAGTGGTATGGCTGGCGGTGGGTTTAAACAACCCCTGTCAGTTTAAACCAGTACATCGCTGGTTATACACGGGGACGGTTCACGCCGTCCCCACCTTTATAGAGGACAGGGCTATATGGGTAAATTGATTGGTGAAGTCATGGAGGAGTTACAGGCAACTCAGGTTGAATGTAGCGAATCCAACGACTTTGAAAGATTGCAAACCGTTATAGATGGATATAAACAGCTTCTGCTGGAAGCCCCACACGATCCAATAATCATGTTCCAACTCGGAACAGCACATCTTCAGAAACAGGAATACGGGATAGCCATAGTTATTCTGCAACGTGTTCTGGATTACATTCCAGACAATTCGCATATCTGGTCCAATTTAGGCTGTTGTTATCGGTCAATTCATATGTTGGAACAAGCAAGGGATTGTTTTATGAAAGCGTTAATGTTGGAAGAAAAAGCAGAAACTTACAGTAATCTAGCATCGTCTTATGTCAATGAAGATGCAGCAGAGGAAGGGTGGAAATATGCGGTTAAAGCAATGGAGCTAGATCCAGACGCGGCTAAATCAAAATGGAACGCAGCGTTATTGCAATTAGAGATGCGAAACTGGAAAGAAGGTTTTGCAATGTATGACGCTGGGTTTTTCTGTGGTGAGCGAGGGCTACGCAGTTATTCTAACGACACGCCAGATTCTACAGCGTGGTTTGATGGTGATTTGCAATCGGGTAAGACATTGGTTTTGTGGGATGAACAGGGATTAGGGGACCGATTGTTAGCGGCAGGATTGTTACGCAATTTAGAAAAGTCTAATTTAAAAATAATACTAGAATGTCACCCAAGACTAGAATCTATTTATAAACGCTCTTTTCCGTGGATAGACGAAATATACCCTACCGCAAAAAAGGATTTTATTGAATGGCCTAAAGACCATCCTGTAGATCAGAAAGCAGCGGTATTTAGTTTAGCTAAACACTTCTGGCAGAAAGAAAGTGATTTTTATCCAATGCCATATTTAATACCTAACCCAGAACTACAAGCTAAATACAGAGCGGAATTTGAAGCGTTAGGACCGCCGCCTTATTACGGTTTAAGTTGGAAAGGTGGTGCATTAAAAACAAATACCAGTTATCGCTCATTGAAATTAGGATGGTTTAAAGATGTTATTAAACAAGCAGGTGGGACTTGGATTTCTATGCAATACCATGAAGATGCTAAAGAAAAAGTGGAGCGATTTAGAGAAGAAACAGGTTTACCGATATATCATTGTGATGGCGCACAAGAAATGGATTATGACCACACGTTGGCTGCGTTGGCGGCTGTAGATAAAACTTTTACTTGTTGTAATACGGTAGTACATACCTGTGGTGCGGCGGGATTACCTTGTACAGTATTTGTACCAAGGAAACGAGCATGGCGATATCCCGCTGGTCCTTATTTCCCTTGGTATTCTGACAATGTAATGATGCTACATCAAACAGAACATCAAAACTGGCAAGACGTTATTAAAGTGGTAGGGAGGTCGTTAGAAAATGCAAACAGTGATAGTCGGACACGGGCCATCGATACTAAGGCAAAAATTAGGTAAAGAGATAGACTTGTTTGACTGCGTAATCCGCATGAAACGAACATCGGATTTAACTAAAAACAGGCCAGATTTGTACGGAAAAAAAACAGACGTAGTAGTTAGTTCTTTAACTTTAGGCCGAGTAATTATGGACGCTTGGAAAGGCGTAAAGGATTTTTGGCTGTTTGATGATACAAGAACCGAAAATGATGATGACAAAGTAATGCCTAAAGGAGCGCACTTAGACAGGGATACTTGTCGTGTTTGGCGTACTCAATATCGGCGGTTAAGAAAAACGTACACTAAAGCTAATTCCCAAAAACCTAAAGATGGATTAAGTGACGATAAAGGTCATTTGCATCCGTCAGCAGGTTCCCACGCCATTATGTATACCATGCACAAATTAAATCCAGACCGCATTACGTTATATGGGTTTGATAGTTTATTGTCTGGAAAACATGATTGGTCTATTACCAGAGGAAATGAATATAAAGAATATCCAGATCATAATTGGGTAGCAGAACAAGAGTTATTAAAATTATTGTGTGATGTGTATAGCTATAAACTGGATGTGAAAGAGACAGGGAGTGCAGTTTTAAATGCAGCTTAAATTTGTAACTAGTATGAACCGCCGTATGTATGACGAGTACGGTGAAATAATGATGGACACATTTTCTCAATACTGGCCTAGTGGCGAGTTGCACGTTTATACAGAAGATGAGTTTTTTCCTTACAACAACGCTAGAATTGTATATCACGACTTAATGCAAGTAGAAGGCATGGCTGACTTTTTAGAAGGCATTAAACACTTCCCCGTATTTTATGGATTAATTGGTGAAGTTAAAAACTATAAATATAATATTAATGCGTTTTGTAGAAAGGTATATGCACAGATAGATGCAGCCAAAGATTATAAAGGTTATTTGTTCTGGGTTGATGCAGATATAAAAACTTTTAAATCAATACCAGCAGTTAATCTAGAAGAATATATGCGTGGTTGTTTTATGGCAGTCATGAAACGTAAAACATGGCATTTGTGCAGTTCTTTTGTTGGCTGGGATTGTTCTCACGCTTTTAGCGCAAGTTGGTGGGAGCATTACAAAAATATGTATAAAACAGGTTCGGTGTTTATGCTGCCACAATGGGACGATGCGTTTGTGTTAGAGAAAACAATAGAGGATTTAGTAGGCGTAAAAAACATAGCAGAACACGTTAATGGCGAAGGTCCGTACAATGTGTTTGATGGCGTATTTGAAGGTTATGCAACACATGATAAAGGACCAACTAAACACGCTGTCAGGTATATACATTTGTTAGAGATTGTTAAACAAATGAAGCCAAAGCGGATACTAGAAATAGGGACATGGAATGGCGCAAGGGCTAGGCAAATGTTAGAACTTAGTCCTAATTCAGAATATTTTGGTTTTGATTTATTTGAAGAAGCTACAGACGAAACAGATAAAGAAGAAAAAAATGTTAAGAAACATTATTCACTAGATGATGTTACAGAGCGTTTAAACGGTCTAAATGCGAGACTATATAAGGGGAATAGTCGCAATACATTAAAAGAATATTTAAATGAATATGGTGAAAACTCAGCAGATTGCGTATTTATTGACGGTGGACATAGTGTAGAAACAATACAAAGTGATTACGATTATGCGAAAAAAATAGTGCAAAAAAACGGCATTATTATATTCGATGATTTTTATACTGAAATGCCAGATGAAGAATTAAAGTTGTATGGGGCGCAAGAAATATTAAAAAATGAAGAATATTATTTAATGCCCACAAGGGATCATGTTAAAGGTGGGGGTAGAGTACAAATGGCGGTAGTCCAATGTTAAAACAAATAAACGTATATATAGGTTATGACCCGTCAGAAGGAATAGCTGCACAGGTATTAGCTCACTCTATAACTTCACGGTCATCGATACCTGTCAACATTACGTTTTTAATGCTAAACCAGTTACGGCAAATACATAAACGGGAGAGGCATGAATTACAAAGTACGGATTTTTCGTTTACCCGTTTTTTAGTTCCTTATCTTTCTCAGTATCGCGGTTATAATGTGTTTATGGACTGCGATATGTTAATGCTTGATGATATAGCTAATCTAGATAATCAGTACGGCGGCACAGTTTATCCAGTAAGAGTAGTGAAACATAACTATAAACCGACTAATACCACTAAAATGCTAGGTCAAAAACAAACGCAATATCCGTGTAAAAATTGGTCTAGTTTTATGGTTTTTTGGTCAGCACACGCCGATTGCGGTACACTAACACCAGAAATAGTAGATAATGAAAGCGGTTTGTATTTGCACCAGTTTAAATGGACCGATAGAGTAGGAGAATTGGACGCAAGGTGGAATCATTTGGTAGGATATGATAAAGAAAAACCAATAGAAAATATTAGCGTATTACACTGGACAGAAGGTGGTCCGTGGTGGGGAAAATACAAAAACACAGAATACGCAGATGTTTGGTTTGAAGAAAAAGCTAAGATGGAACAGGCGTATGAACGCCCAAAGGTCGTAGCAAAATGAATGAAGCAACAGGCAGAAGACGAAGTATAGTTTTTGGCAAGCTACAAAAACAGATCGAGACAGGCGAAGCTGAATTGTTTTCCGAAGAGGAAAAGCCAAAAAAACCAGCAGTAAAACGCAAAAGGCGTAAGAGGGTAAAAAATGGCAACATTAGCGGAGCTAGTGAACGAAGTCAGTGATGACATAGCTAGAGAAGATTTAACATCGCAATGTAGTGACGCAGTAGTAATGGCGATACGTCATTATGACCACAAGCGATGGTGGTTTAACGAAGCGTCATCTACGTTTACAACCACAGCATCTACAACTACTTACGATTTACCTAGCGATTTTCGTGCTATTGATTATATTGAAGCACGAATAACAGGCGATGAATTTCAAGAAGTTAAACCATACGATTTTCCAGCCATAAAAAAAATGTTGGAAGGTACTTCTGTAACTGGTTATCCAGAAGCGTTTGCTATTCGTGACGAAAAGTTATGGTTGGCTTATACGCCTAATGATGCTTACACCGTAAGAATGTATTACATAAGAGCGTTAGAAGATTTAACAGCAGGGGCAAGTAACGCTTGGACTACCGATTGTAAAGATTTAATACGGGCGGCAGCAAGTCGTACTGTTGCAACCAGAACGCTACACGATGCAGAACTGGTAAATTTTATGGCTACCATAGAGCAGACAGAGCTAACTCGGTTATTAGCCGAAAATGACCGTAGAGTGGCTACTAACTCTAAAGTAACGCCAGTGTATTAAGATGCAATGGACTAAATTAAAATTTGGCGAATGGATGCCTGACCAGCCAGACTTTGAAAATGCTGGTGCAACTGTAGCAACTAATTGTTACGCAGGTGCAACCAGTTATAAACCGTTAAAACAGCTTTCAGAGTATGGCGATGAAATGGCTACGTCTAGTAGTGATTTTGTGCGGGGTGCGATATCAATAAAAGATTCAACAAACACAGCAAGAGTTTATGCAGGTGACGCAAGTGCTTTATATCGTTTGTCTGCACAAAGTTTTGATGCTATAGCCACAGGATTTTCAGGTACAGCTACAGATAATGTTTGGAATTTTGCTAATTATGGTACAGACCGATTGCTAGCAACTAACTTTAATAATAATATTCGTAAAATAATTCACGGAACAAGTGTTAGTGAATTAGGCGGTAGCCCACCTAGAGCAAAATATATTCAGACAGTCCGAGATTTTGTAGTGTTAGCTTGGATTAATGATGGAAGCAATAGACCTAACAGGGTTCAATGGTCAGGATACAATGATTCTGAATCGTGGATAGCAGGAGATATTGCAAGGCAGTCAGATTTTCAAGATATTTACGAAGGCGGCTGGATTAGCGGTATAGCAGAAACAGGTGGTAATTGTTTAATTATTCAAGAAGAGGCTGTTACGTTAATGCAATATGTCGGCCCTCCTTTAGTTTGGAGTTTTACACGAATAGCTAATTCTGTAGGGAGTCGAACACCAAGAAGCATTATTCGACACGCTGACCGTGTTTGGTTTTGGGGAACTAATGAAATCTGGGAATATGCTGGTGGTCAAATTAAACCAATAGCAGGAGAAAAAATAAGTGATTTTTGGGCTAATGATTATAACCCAGAATTTAAAGAGCGAGTTAGTTGTGCTATTGACAGAACACATAAATTAGTAATGTGGAGTTATCCAAGCAATACGGCTACAGGTGGATTGCCAAACCGATTATTAATTTATGCGTGGGATATAGGAAGATGGACGTATGCCGAAGTAACAGGCGATACATTACACCATCATTTAGCGGCAGGTAAAACGCTAGAGGAAATGGATGCAATTAGTGACGATGTAGATACTTCTACTTGGACTTTATCTTTTGACCATCCAGTCTGGAAAGGTGGCGATATATCGCAAGGCATTTTTAAAAATAAAAAACTACATTTGTTTTCTGGCGATAGTATGAAAGCAACAATAGATACTGGTGAGTTTAAAGCCCCAACAGGCAAGACAATGGAAATTATAAACGCTAGGCCATTGCATGAAGGCGGTGATGCGGCAATAGCGGTAGGCACTCGCTCAGTGCAACATCAATCAGCTACCTATACAACGGCGGCAGGTGTTAACCGTTTTGGTGAAGTAAACATGAGAACCAGCGGTAAATTTGTGAGAGGTCGCATGGAAATATCGGGTAATTGGTCGCAAGCAATAGGACTTGAATTACAAATGCGTGGTGGTGCAGATCGCAAGAAGGGGGCTGACTGATGCCAGAATATTACGCACCAGCAGTTTTATTAGGACAGATTAATACAGCGGCAACGTCAGGTCCGACACTAGCCTACAGTGCGGTACATCACAGTGAGATTAAAAGACTAATTGTTGTCAATACCAATCTTTCTGCGACAGCGGGACAATGCACTATTTATCATGCGGATAGTGGAGAAGGATTTAGCGCGGGTAATGCGTTACGTTTCGGGCATAGCATGGCAGCAAAAACACATATTGAAATAATAGGTCAAGATAATGGGTCAGGCATATCTGTTAAAGCAGGTGGGAAAATTGGCATCTCAGCAACAACTAGTAGCATGACGCTATCTATTTATGGCGTAACGAGGTCGGGAAGATAATGGTAGTAAAAACTATTTTTGATGATAAACAAAGTGGTTTTGTAAATCCGTTTTTGCAAAGTGCAGAAATGTCGAAACAAGCAAAAGCAACCACGCAAAAAAAAGCAGCAAAAGCTACCCAGCAATTTAAAGAACTTGGTAGACCAAATTACAGTTGGGTAAATGACCCTAAATTATTGCAAATAGCACCGAACACTTACAACTATAAAAATATGCCGTACCAAGGCACATATGGTTTAGGATTAGCTAACGCTGGAATTAATGAAAATAACATCAGTTATTACCTTGATTTAATGCGTTCAAAAAATCGTGCTAACGATAAAAGTGGCGGTTGGAAAGAAATTTATGGTCATATGGAAAAATGGTCAGACCAGTACAACCCACAACTAAAACAATATTTAGAAACAGGTAAATCGACTAAAGGTGTTAGTGCAGATACTATTTTACAAGCTACAGATTATGGGATAAGAGCAGCCGCACAAAAACAACAAAATAAACAAAGTTTTTTAGGTGAATTTGCTAAAAGTTTTATAGGTCCAGCAGTAGGCATGGCTTTTCTAGGCCCATTAGGGGCTGGATTAACTTTGCCAACAGCAGGGGCTGTAGGAGGGTTTGCACAAGGTGGAATTACCAGTGGTTTTGATCCAAAACAAACAGCATTATCTACATTAGGTGGTTATGGAGCAGGTAGTGGTGCGGATTTTATAGCCAGTAGAGTTTTATCACCTGCCCAATATGCAAACATAATGCCTCCAGTTACTTCTATGGGTGCAATAACGCCAGCAAGTAGCGCATTGATAAGGGCGTTACCAACAGCCGCTTTACCCGCAGCAGGAGCTATAGCAAGAGCAGGTGATTTATTATCAAAAGGTGCGGGATTAGCAGCTACAGGGTTAGGAGCTTCCGCATTAACAAAACAAGCTGAAGATGCAAAACTAGCATCTATTCCGCAGTCAATTTTAGAAGCAGGTGCAATTAAACCACAATTTACACAAGACTCGCCGATTGCTGCCCCAATAGACATTGGTAATATTTTTGCATCGCAACCAACAGTAGCCAGTGGTAATTTAGGCTTGCCAGCTAATCCTTTATCTGGAGAAGGGTATTATAACCAGTTAGCCAATGCGTTGGCGTTAAACACGCCTTTACCTAGTTTAAACGTATCACCAGAGGTATTATCAGCGGCAAATCAGCGATTTAGCCCGTTTAGAACGCCAGTTACCTTGCAAGATTCGTATAGGAGGTTAAATCCATTAGCAGTCGTATAATGTTTGTTACGCCAGTAAATTTGCACAACATAGGAACGGTTTGGCCGTTTTGTGTAGGCCATGTAGCAGACGCTTTAAAACACGCTGATGGCGAAATGGAAATTGAAGACGTTTTGCGATATGTTCTAGGAGGAAACTGGACTTTATGGACGGTAGTAGATGATCGTAAAATTATTGCTAGTGCGGTAACAGAAATAGTCGATTATCCGCGATTACGGGCGTTACGGGTAATAACACTAGGTGGAAGGAATATGAAAAAATGGTTGCCTGATTTATTAACAGCGTGGGA